>OBEQ010598674.1_pt1 | contig 134259 bp, 166 predicted proteins | sample 1670901 | NCBI WGS metagenome assembly OBEQ01 (sample SAMEA104232315, study PRJEB22302) | groundwater metagenome | biome: forest; feature: aquifer; material: groundwater | place: USA | collected 2011-08-07 | depth 5.4 m
ATAGCGTTAGTAACGCTGCTTCCATTAACCACTATTTTATCTCCAGCATTGCGTAAATAGAAATCAATAACAGGAGGAGAACCTCCAGCATTTAGTGTTCGGTAGTAGGACCAGTGATACGCGCCACCAAGAGGTGCGGTAGAGAAGGTTGCAGGCATGACGCCATAAGTGTACGTATACCATTTAGCATTGCCCGTAGGCTCCATTTTAAAGTGAAGGTTGCTACTGCTGGGCAAATAGGCCAACCAATAGTTTCCTGGTGCAAGGGAAACAGGAGTAACAACGTTTGCTGTGTTCCATCCAACAACAGGAGTAATCTCATTGGTCTCTGCTTTCTTTGCTCCTGGACCTCCACTTGGACCAGTTGCATCATAAATACCCATTCTTAATTTGCCGCTAGCTTGTGAAACATAGAAACTTAAACTTTGGATTGTGGCAGATTGAGGCAAAGATGTTTGCTGAGCAACCATAAGATTTCCATTGCCACTGTCATCAACAGCAAGAAGATTTTTTTCACCTATAGTAATAAAAAAAGTACATACACTTGGCTGACCAGAACAGATCCACCCATTTTCTATCTTACAGCTTAAGCTGCAGCCGTCACCATTAATTTTGTTACCACCATCACATGTTTCAGAGAATTGTATGACCCCATTACCACAAGATCGCAGTAAGGTTGTTTGTGGTCCAATAATTTGGAGAGCATGTCCCGTAAGCTCTGACCCATAAGAAGAAAAGAAGATAGCAGTAAAAAGAACAAAAATAGCAGTAATTACAAATGTTTTATTTTCTTCCACATTCTAGCCCTCTTTCACTTTTTGATAAAGTGCTAACTATTTAAGCCTTACGAGGCTTGTCACTAAAAAATAAACTTCAAAAAGTCTTCAGAATTGTAACTTCCTTTCATTGAAAAAAATTAATCATTCGCAACTCTCGGTGCTAAAATAAAGCCAAGATTCAATTTGTCTTCAACCAAGTAATCAACCCGCAAGGGATAATCATTTCCAAATTGCAGTTTAACCTTGCTTGCAAGCTTCCCGCCTTTGGCAATCTTCTTCAGATACTCAATGCTGTACTTAGAAACACTTTCTTCAGAAGATCGTAAAGTGACTTTCGTCTCATCATCTTTTGAGATTTCAGCAGAAACATTGCTCATGTTGCTTTCTCCCTCAATAATAAATTTATCTTTGAGCGCCTTCAACACAACAGCATCTGCAACAACATCTGCGTCTTGAATAGCTTCATCAAAAATCATGCTTGTTGTTTCGATAAGTGCGTTAAAATCTAAATGAGGAACTCTTTGTTCTTTTTCTTCAATATCGATCAAAGCCAAGTTAAAAGTTCGTACATTATCGCTTTTCAATTGTATTTTGAGCTTGTTTTTATCTTCATCGAGCTCCATCGTCAGCATGTCAGAAGGTTTGACTCTTCGTAAAACAGATTTCAATGCATCCAAGCTCACACAAATCTCATGAGACTTGTCAACATGATACTCGCTAAAAGCACTGCTAAACAACTTAAAATCAACCATTGCAACATTTGCAGGGTCCATTGCAACAAGTTCTATTTTATCTTTGTCAATCTTGAACCTAACTTCATTAACTATCTCAGCCATTACATTAATAGAATCAACGAGTGTTCTTGGTTCAGCTAAAGTCAGTCTCATAACAACCCCCAGCTAAAATCTATCGAAATTCTTTATAAGCTTTCTGCGGCAAGAGAACAATGCTTTTATAAAAGGGACTCCTTAATCCTCTTTAAAGCGCCCATGTCAATGCCATTTAAATTCTGCACAATCTCTGCCTGGATCTCAAAACCTTCATCATACGGCACGATTCTGCCCATAACCCTGACAACATCTTTCTCCCTACATCCAGGGTTCTTTTCCATTTCAGCAATAGTAATGTAAACTTCTCCAGAACCATCACCCAAAAGAAACCCTCCCTCTCGCAAGCTCATAACATTCCCGCTGACAGCTACTTTAAAATCTGAAAAAATAAGGTCTTTTACAAACTTCTCTTTAAATGCTGCCTTGCGAATGTCTGCCATTGTAAAAATTAATATTCACGCCAGGTATGATTGCACTTAACACATTTAAAAAATCTTGTTTCAGCTTCATCACCAGCCCGTGTTTGAACAAGCCAGAAAAAAGCTTTTCCATGCGAGCATTTTGGACAGTCTTGATCTATCTTTGGGAGAACTTCAACTTTCTTGTCAACAAGATCAACCATAGATTTTCTTCCATCTCCGACTTTCTCGCTAAAAACAATATTCTCTTTTCTATTGCTGACAAAACCGCAGGAGTTGCAGGCAAACACAGTTTTCTTGTCATCTTTTTTTGGTACAAGCATTGCTCCGCATTTATCACAAAATTTCATGTTACACACCTATCTTGAAAATATTCACAAACCATATCTTAATCCATCCAAGCCAAGGCAACCGTAAAATTGCTCTTCCAGTCCTGGCAACTTGCGAAGAACCAACAGGATTATCTTCTTTTTTATTATTGTCACCCTTTATTATATAGGAGTCGCCTTCAATACCAACAACTCTATGTATTATGGGGTTGCTATGTGTTGAAGTTTCGTATACGAGCACATCCCCGACTTTAATATCTTTCGGTTCTACGCCCTTGAGAAGCATGATATCACCCATGTTAAACCCGTTATGGAACTTGAATGCAACAAACTGTTCCTTCGTTATGTTTCGTTCTTCATACCATCTCCCATTCTGTTCCCACCAATCATCAAAAGCAACTCCCTCATGCTCCATGCTTCCACTCACAACAGCGACAATAGGAAAGCTCGTATGCATTACCAAGCCAATGCCAGGATACACCAAAAACTTCACAATCACAAAAGCAAGAACTAAATTAGCAACCCAGGAAAGAAAGCTGTCATCATACCAAATAAAATGCCAGAATTTCTTGAAAAAACCCATCAAATACCTCAATTAAAGAAGCTTGGACTTTTCCTTAAGCTCCTTGTTAATTTTTCTCAAGCGAGCAACTGCTTCTAAGAGAGTTTTCTTAGCGTCGCCTTTGTCAACTTCAACAGTCAAAACAGGATCAGACGTCAAGCTGTGCTCAATTCTGTAACCAGCAATTTCAACGTCTTTATCATTCCAAAGCTCGTTTTTGATAACATTACAGAAAGTATTTCCTTCACCAACAATCTGCAGTTTAAGCCTTGTTTTTTCGTTTTCAATAGCGACAACTTCCATGGTACTAGCTCCGGCTTAAAACTATTTAAAAAGGTTTCTAAACCATCCATTTGCCTGTTCTTCGCATATAGGCTGCAAAACCAAATGCAACAAAAACAAGGTAGGCAACAAAGATTCCATCAAAAAACACCAAACCATCGAAATGACTCATCTTAACCTGCAAAAAATAAACAGCAAAATATCCAAGGACACCTGTAACCACATCCATAATCTTATTGCCCATCCACTCATGGATTCCCTTGCCAACTTCATAAATCTCCCAAGCAACCATAAGCAAAAATGAAGCCAGAAATCCTCCAGTAGGTTCAATATCTAAAAGAAGAATTAAACTTGCCATCCACCCGCCAGAAAGTATGTGCGTCAGTGTCCAGGCATCAAAAGCTGTTCCTTCACGCCAAATATTCCAATACCAAGAATCATTCTTCTTTGCCATTTTCAATTTTCCATACGCCAACATCAACAAAATGAACTTTCTTTTTCCAGAAAGGATAACCCTTCACATTCGAATGCATGCGTAAGGGGAACTTGTACCTTTTCACAAAAGCAATGTTCCATCCTTCATCTTTCACAAAGTTTTCAACAAATTTTCTTGTTTCCATTTTATGAAAGCTGTAAATTTTCTTTGCACATTGCATAGCCTGTAATAGAAAAGGTTTATCTGCATGTGTTTTCTTGACTCCAAAAGGAGGATTTTGAATAATAACATCTAATTTTTTGTTAAATGCTAAAACATTTTTATTGGTAAAGCTTTTTTTGAATTTTTTTCCAGACATTTGTTCAATAGAAGCAACATTTTCTTTTGCAATCTTTATGGCAGCGGGATCAAGATCTAAAAAATCAACACGAGATGCACCAAGCAATAAAGCCCCAATACCAAAAATCCCATTACCACATCCAAGATCACCAACGGATAATCCTTCAATCTCACCAGACATATAAACGTACCAAAGCAGGTCAGAAGCAATAGTCTCTTCTGTCTGGTATTGCTCTAAATCTATCCTCTGTTTGTCAAAACTCTTCAAACGAGAAAGTATAATCTCTAAATCCTTCTTTTTCATGCCTCTTTTTTATTCACTGCTTTTTTTAAACTTAATCAAATCACCAATCGTGAGATTTTCCTTGTCAAGACTAAAAGGTTTGGCCTTATCAGCATCTTCATAATCGTCAATAATTTTTATATCGAGGACTTTTTCAAGCTTTCTAGCCATGTCAAGTTCTGGTTTCATAAGAGAAGTTTCAATCTTGTGCAGCACGCTCTCTTTCACACCAATCATTGCAGCAAGTTGTGATTGTCGCAACGCTCTACTCTCTCTTGCAGATTTTATTATTTTTCCTGCACTTTCAATAACAAAGGGTGTTCTCTCTTCAACATAAATTTTTCTTGGAACTTTTATATTTCCAGTTTCCTCAGAATATTTATTTTCAATCTCAACAGCATTTCCAAAACCTTTGCATCTCTGACAAACATGTAATATCGAACCTTCTATGATTGCTTGGTACAATGTAGAAGAACTTTCACCACACATATCACAGCTAGGCATAATATCAACTCAACTTGTTTTTTTCAGGGTTACATATATCAAAAGCTGAACTACCATAATGGAAGCACAACTCCTTAATTAATTCTTCCTTTTTTGTCAGACCAGAATAAACTTCATCTTCCATGACTAAAGAAGGCAGCTCTTTAACACCATAATTTTCTTTTAAGATATGAATCATGGGTTCATCAAAATTCACATCTAAGGAAAACACAAGCAACTTTTCCCCAAAGATGCTCTTGAGATAAGTCAGAATATGCCCTTGAGCCCCACAATCCCCGCATTCTTCATCAGTTGCATAAAAGAACAAAATACTCGTTATATCACTTGGACAAACTTTTTTAGCCTCGCTTGCAAGAAGCCAGTATCGTATCTCTGTGAGCATGTAATCCCTCTTGATGAGATTAAAATCACCTTCCTCAGACCCTTGAATATAATTCTCAAGTTTTACCCTTGAGTTTTCTAACCCATAGATGTTTCTCTCAAGGCTGTCTAAAAGTGCATTGCAGTTTTTATTTTCTTGTCCTGTCAAATAGAGAAGCTGCATCTGCAGGCTTTCATATTCGATTTGCTGTTTCTCAATATCTTCCTTTGTAAATGCTATTCTCTCGCCAGTTAATTTTGAACCGATAATAATCCCAATAGAAAATATAACCAACGTAATCAATAAAGCAACAACATGTCGCTTCCAATAGAATTTTCTGTCAACAAGTAACTTTTCCTTTACCATTTTTGTCTTTTATTTCTCATGAGATCAAAGATTACACCAAGCCACACCATACTCAAGAAGAAAGGATAAATGACCATGAATGTTGCGCTTGAAACAAATCCCTTTTTCGTAAATCTTTCCTCTGTATACTTGAAAGCATAGCATATCCACAAAACACCAAAAGCAAAAACAAGTAAGGTAAAAAATAAAAGCATGTAACTTAAGTCCAAGAAACTAAATCTCTCCCACCACACATTCGTCATTAAACCAACATCAAAGTTGATAAAACTCAGATTATAGATCTTGACTAAGAGAGGATTAAGCATTTTTTGCCATATGATAAAAAATGCAAAGAATAGAGAAAGCAGAGCAGCTCCTAAGACCATTGGGAGCTGAAATAGACCAAATTCCCCATATCTCTTTTTGAAGAACATGCTTTTGTAGGCATAAAGGTTAAGCAGCGTCCCTTTGTACCATCTGTTTCTTTGCTTGAACCATCCTTTTATGCTTTCAGGAGCAAGAGTCCAGACTTTCACACCCATGAGCTGTATGATTTTATAATTATTTTTTTGTAACCGCAAAGCCATCTCCAAATCTTCTGTAAGATTGTTGGTATCAAAACCTTTCGCGTCTTGCAAAGCTTTTTTTCTATAAACACCAAACGGTCCTGGCGTGACATGTACACAATCAAGAGAAGACATAACTTTTTTCAAAAAGAAATTAACAAGATACTCCACATATTGAAGACTTAATACAAATCCATGAACTTTTTTTAATTTGATAACAGGAAGAACAGAAGCAACAGCTTCTTCTTCAAAATAAGGTGCTATTTTTTTGAGAGCTTGCGGTTCAACAAAACTATCAGCATCCATGCAGATAAATAATTCACCCTTTGCATGCTGCAAGCCCGTATTGAGTGATGCTCCTTTTCCTTGGTTATGAAGATGCTTGATATATTGTATATCCAGACCTTTCAGATTTTTTTCATTCATCTTAAGATAGTTGTTGACAATTGCATGTGTATTATCTGTGCATCCATCATCAACGAGAATAATCTGAAGTTTTTCTCTTGGATAATCTAAATTGACAAGGGATTGTAATGTCTCAACAGCACTTCGCTCTTCATTCCACATAGGCATAACAATCGTAGCGCTTGGCCATTTCCCTGCCTTTGGCTCAAAATCGCTAATGCCTCTCTCAAGAACAACAAGCAACCAGTGTACTGCAAAATAGATTGCAACAAAATACATTATCCATATCGCAATATCTAAGGCCATTATGTACTCTCTACCTTTTCCTCAGAAGTATTGTTTTCTTCGGTCTTTATCTCAATAATTTCTTTTTTCTTTTCTTTTTGATCCAGAGCTTTCAAAGTTTCTTCGATGTGTTCAGGAGTTGTTCCCATTTTCCAAGCAACATTTTTCCTAACGCTTTCTTCCATGTCAATAAATTTATCTTTTATCTCCTTTTCAGCAACATCAAAATATTCAAAGAATTTGTGAGATAATTTTAATTCTTTCGTTCTTCCAGTTTTCTCAGAAACAAGCAGCCCATCTTCTCTTAATTGTGAAATATGCTCATAGGCTTTATTCCCTCGTATCTTGATAATCTCACTCTGCATCACTGGACTCTTGTAAGCAATGACAGCAAGCGTTTTCATCGTTGGTCCGTCAAGCTCAGCTTCTCCAGATAATCTGCTTGCGATAAAACCATATTTCTTCTTTATATTTAATTTAGATTTGCCTTCATGTTCCTGTATCTCAAGAGCACCATTGCTCTGTCCATATTGAACTCTCAGTTTTTCAAGAGCTTCTTTCACAATCCCAACGCTTCCAATACCACAAGCATCTGCAATCTCCTGTAAGGTCATATACTTTCCAGTCGTATAGAGAACAGCCTCAATATGGCTCATTTCATCAGTCATTTCACTCTGGGTATTCATCAAATCAAAAGAACAAAACTAATTTATAAAGATTTATTCCCCGACGCTATACCTTAATATAGCAGCAAAACGGCCTAATTCGAAAAGTTGTTTGCCCTCACGAGTATCGATGCTTATCAATCGTACCGTTGCTCCAAAATCTCCTGCAGCTTCTTCAAATTCCTCAAGAACATCATCTTCAACTTCTTCGCTTATCAAGACTATTTCAGCAGCGCCCATTTTGATTTTCTCCATCACATCTTTTCTTCCATAGCTAGCCCTGCTTGGGGACTTAGCAAGAGTATCAAAGAATCTTGTCATGATCTTCTTCTCTTCAATAATAATTTCACCTGCAATATTCTCTTGGCTCAATTCCACAAGATCCTGCAACCCGCTTTCATCAGTATAGGTCAAATCTTTAACAGCGACAATCTTTCTCTTCAATTCAGTATTCAATTCCTTTACAAAAGATTCTTTTGTTGGTCCTGGTCCTCCAACAAGTATTCCTTTTACTGCATTTCCTAATGGCAAAAATTCTGAAAGTGCTCTTTGAGCAACTTTTTTGTAAAAATCAAGAGCCATTCCATCAATCAATCTTTCTAGACGCTGACTTGAATTGTGAACCACTAAACCATTAGCAATATAATTATGGTTTTTCGTCTCTATATCTATAGTTTTTTGTACACCAATGCTTTTAATATTTGAAATTTTCACAGCAATCAAGTTCGAAGTATAAAAGAGGCTCAATCTCCTTCTCAAATCTTTTTGTTTTATTTTATCCAATATATTTTTCTTAAAGACTTTTTTACTAATCTGTCTTTTATTCGTAAAAAATGAAGAGCAGTCAAATTGAGTCGTAGTTAAGCCAGAATTTCTCAAAATCCTTGCAACTTCAATACCATTAACCACAAGTTGCCGTACTTTATTCCTGTTGCTTCTTGCATTAATCAATTCTTTAACCTTGTTTTGTTTCTCTTTAGACACAAACCCTATAGAATTATAGAATTTTATTACTGACTCAGTGTCATCAATGCTTAACGTATACCTAACTTTGTCTGAATAAGGGTTTCTTCTATTATCATACTCTGAGACAGAGGAGATTATACCAATTCTGATTAAAGCCAGTTGTAATTGTTTTGCCAGTAATTCGTTATTGATACCGAAAGCTACTCTTCCTTTAGAGATATATCCTTCAGCATCAAAAAATCCACCAACAAACGCAGCTAACGATTTGTCTGAAGATTTTAAGAGTAAATCAGGAATGAGTGCTTCGAGGGTCTTCTTTCTCTCTGAAAACAAAGTATTGATGAATTGAGTTATTATTCTGCTATACACTCTTATTTGATGATAATTTTTGCTTTTCCTAAAGCGTAAATCCACCTTAATTTTAAATACATCTTCCATTAACGCCTTGTAGTATTTTGCAACTTCTTCCCTCTGCTCAAAAAAGGTTAATCTATCAATCTCATAACTTCCATCCCCCAGATAGTAACCAAGAATTCTAGAAATCTTTGGATTTATTTTTTTTGGTATGTTTACTTTTTTCATCGGTTTTTTATTAATTATCGGCTTGAAATTTATTCTTTGATCACTTAAGTTTAGATTTATTTTCTCAGGCATAACTAAATAATCCCCAATTTTAATATCGGAGAGTTGTTTTTCTTCAATTCCTTTATCAGTCCTAACAAAAAATGTATGTTCTTTTGAGGTCTTGATTTCAACCTTTGGATAACAAGTAATGACCTTAAACAGCTCTTTCTTATTTTCCCACTTCGCAATTATTGCAGTTGGTTCTATTATTTCTTGATTGAAATTTTCAGAGATTACTATTCCGGGATTATGTGCATCTTTTATTTTTATTATCTTTCCATCATCTAACATTATTAGTGTATCTGGGTGCTGACATTGCCCTCCAGCCTTGAACTTTCCAGGAACTCCAGAGGTCATATGAGACTTCATATCAATCCTTGTCCCTTTCAACAACCCTATTGTTGCCTCTCTTCTATCCATCACAATAAGACCATACATTTCTTTATGCTCCATCATGTCTCGTAATGGATCTAAGACAAATCGTTGGTCGCATCGATACATGCGTATGTTCAATGGATCAGGAGGTTCAACGACCCATGCCTGAATCTCGATTTTATTATCCTGTTGAGAAACATTGCCACTAAAAACAGCAAGACCATTTTGAGGCGTTTTTCCCATATCCTTCAGCATGCGTACAGCCTTATCCAATGAAGAAATAACATTCCCTCGCGTCTTTGCATCTTTGATGTTCTTTGCAGTTCCTTGTTCTTCCATCAAATGCTGATAAATCTTGACAATATCATAACCTGCAGGAACATACACGCTCACTAATTCTGTGTGTCTGCCCCTTATTTTTTCAAGTTCTTTTATAAGTTTCTTTAATTCTCTTTTAGTCAGCTTCACGAGAAGAAAGCGCTGAAACCATTATATAAAGATTGTTAATTATTGTTGTATTCCAAACTTCAATGCAAAATCTAATGGGATATTTATGGCTGTTTCGAGCTGTTTTTTTTCAAACCCTCTTGCTTCATTAATAATTGTCCTCTCAAGATTTGCACCATTAATGTTTGCGCCAGTAAAATCTGTTCCCTTAAGATTTGCCATATAAAAATTAGTACCTGCAAGATTCGCTCCTCTGAAATTGGCTTCCTCAAAATTCGAACCGTCAAAATTGGCTTCCTCAAAATTGGCTTCTGCCAAGTTTGCCTTTGTAAAATTAGCTCTAAAAAACAAAGTCATTTTAGTTTCTACAGCAAAGAACGTTGTCTCCTTCATATTGGCAACAGTAAAATCAGCGTCATTAAATACAACATTTTCAAAATGACATCCCTGAAAATTTGCCATCTTACAGTTAGCACCATTTAACTTGACATTGCTGAACTTGCATCCGCTAAAATTAATGCCTTTAAAGAAAAACCAGCTCATGTCAACGTCATGAAATTCTATGCTTGAAAAGTTTTTGTCTTGCAATGTTTCAAATTCTTTGTTCCACATCTCCTTTCTTTCGGAGGCTGTCTTTAAGGTATAGCTACCTTTTCCTCGCAACAAATCAACAAGTTTTTCCTTTGTCATTTTTACTCATGTATTTGAAAATATTGAAGTATACTCAAGTTAAAAGCTTACTGAAAATTTCTTGCCAGAGATTATTTCTTTTGCATTGCAAGCAGCCTTGAAATCAAGCATGCAATCTTTAAGTAATGCATACTCTTTATCTTCCAGCGTTATCTTGACTTCTTCTTTCAAGCTTTTCCCTTGACTGCTCTTGTATTTTCTTACTTCGCTCAATAATGCAACAAACCTATCCCCAAGAGCTTCAACGTTCTTGTCTTCAGTTGTCTTTTCATATTGAGGCCATGCAGTCGTGTGTATACTTGCAAGATTTTCTCTTTTCGCATAGTAACTATTGAAAATTTCTTCAGTAACAAAAGGTGAAAGTGGTGCAAACATCTTTAGCACATCAAGCATGACTTTGTATAAAGTACACTGTGCGCTTAACTTTGGTTCGTTGCCTCTCTTATCAGGATTGTACAACCTATCTTTGACAATCTCAAGGTAGTTGTCACAAAAGACACCCCAAAAGAATTCTTCAACAGCTCTTTTTGCTTGAGAATACTCATAACTTTCAAAACCATCAGTAGCTTCTTTGATTACTTTATTTGCTTTTATCAGCATCCATTTATCCATCAACTCGAGCCTTCCACAAATATTTCCATAATCCTTCAAATGCATGAAAACGAACTTACTTGCATTCCATAACTTTGTAACAGTTTTTTGCCCATTCTTAACATCATCTTCGCGGTATTTAATATCGTCACCAAGTCGTGTTGTTGCAGCCCATAATCGCACAGCATCAGCACCATATTTTTTTATAAGATCTTGTGGACTAACAACATTTCCAAGGGATTTAGACATCTTTCTTCCTTGAGCATCTAAAGCATGTCCAGAAATCATAATATTTTTCCAAGGAGCTTTGTTATGATGATAAAGACTTTTAACAATCGTATAAAACGCCCATGTCCTTATGAGGTCATGCGCCTGCTGTCTTAATGTGCATGGAAAATTCTCAAATCCAGCGCCATATCCGCTCTTTCCTTTCCAATCGAGAATTATTTGTGGACTCACACTACTTGTCGCCCATGTATCAAACACATCTTCTTCTGCAATAAGGTTCTTCTTGTCCCCTTTGTAATTCTTCGGCAAATCTCTTGCAGGATAAACAGGAAGTTGTGATTCATCAGCGAGAATTACTTCTCCAGTTTTTTTGTCATACCATAAGGGAAAAGGAATCCCAAAATGCCTCTGCCGTGAAACGCACCAGTCCCAATTTAAATTCTCAACCCAATGCACAAATCTTTTCTTCATGTGCTCAGGATACCACTTTATTTTGTCAGCAGCTTCAAGAAGTTCATGTTTCTTATCTAAGATTTTTATATACCATTGCTTTGTTTTCAGATATTCAATCTCAGTCCCACATTTGTCATGGACATTAACATTATGCTTTATCTGGGATTGTTTTTTTAGATGTCCCTTTTCTTTCAGATCATTTAATATCTCCTTCCTCGCATCATTTATTTTCAATCCTTTATACTTTCCAGCAAGTTCATTGAGCTTCCCGTACTTCTCAAAAATAACTCGTAATTCCAAATTATGTTTGTGCCACTTCTCAACGTCCTCCTTGTCTCCAAAACTACAGCACATCATTATCCCAGTTCCTTTTTCCGTATCCACATTCTCATCAGGAAGGATAGGAACTTCATAATCAAACAAAGGAACCTTGGCAAATTTGCCTTTCATCCCTTTATACCTCTTATCTGCGGGATTAAAGAATAATCCAACGCAAGCAGGAATCAGCTCTGGTCGTGTTGTCGAAATAATCAGTTCCTTATCTCCACTCTTGAAGATAATATCGTTAAAATGCGAATCGAGTTCAACATTCTCAAATTCAGCCTGTGCTATGGCAGTCTGGCACTTTACGCACCAAGATATTGGCGTTTCAGATTGGTAAACATACCCTTTCTTGTACAGATCAATAAAAGAAGTTTGCGAAGTCTTCTGACAATATGCATTGATAGTAGAATATGGCGTTGAAAAATCACAGGACATTCCTAAAGCAATCCAATCTTGAATAAATGCTGGCTGTATTTCTTTGATAGTTTTGTCACAAAGTGCAACGAATTCAGCTCGATCCATTTTTGTTGATTCAACTTTTTTTGTTTTTTCGATCAATCGTTCAGTTGGCAATCCATTGTCATCAGTTCCAAAAGGATAGAACACATTCTTTCCTTTCATTCGGTTATATCGTGCAATAAAATCTTGTTGCGAATAAGAAAACGCATGTCCTGCATGCATACTTCCACTGACAGTTGGTGGAGGAGTATCAATAATGTAAGATTCTTTTTTTGATTTTGGATCAAACGTGTACGTCCTGTCTTTTATCCATCGAGAAGCCCATTTCGCTTCGCATTTGTTTGCATCATACTTATCAGACATTTCATTCGTCATACTAAAAACTTCTTAAATCACTCTTAAATAGCTTTCTCATCTATCTTCTAAAAAGAGGGCTGAATAGTTCATCCATAACCCTTTGGCGCTCTCTATCTTCAGAGAACAAGAATCGTAGACCATAATCGACAGCATCTTCAGGTGTCTTTAACTCTGCCATCTTTCGAGCTATTTTCAAGGAAGAATCTGGAGCCATTATTCCTCTGTTGGGAATGATAATTCCATCAAAAGTAAAATAGAATATTTTAGCTCCTTCATTGCTTAATGGTCTGTGTGTCGACCATTTATTATAAAATACAACAGAACCTGCAGGATAACATTGAATGACTGAACCATCCATTGCTGCATCGAAATATTCTCCTTCTGAAACATAACTAATTTCTCCGCCAGGATGTGTGTGAGGTCCAAGATTAAAACAATCTTTGGGCATATTCAACCATGTAGCACTTACTTTTGGAGAGACCCCCATAAAACCATCAAAACCTTCTCCTATCACTTGAAAGTCTAATTTTTCTAGATCCAAGTCTCTTGTCTTAACAACCCCAGAATTAACATAATTGCCCCTACCAATTTTTTGTTCAAGCGTTTCAGTAAAACCCATGGAGAAAAGATTTATGAATCATTTATAAAATTAACTCATTGTTTGCAAGAGACAAAAATGAATGGGGCGAGCAGGATTTGAACCTACGACACCTAGAGCTTCAGTTTCACTAAGACTGTTAAACAATCTTTCTAGTGCTCTCCCAAGCTGAGCTACCGCCCCATAAAACAAAAAATATCCCTATGGATTATTTAAGGTTTTTGATGAAGCTTTCATACTTGAGACGTTTTGCAGGATTGGAGCTACCAATAAGGTCGAACCAAAGGCAAACTTGCTCAAGACCATACAAAGAGACAACATAACACCTTTTGAATGTATAATCTTCACAATCTTTCCACCTCATCCTAACTCTAAAATCTTTTATGAGAATTTCATAAATCTGTATAGCAAGTTTTCTGCTACAGGTTACAATTTCTATAGAAGGATAAATTTTGCCATCCTTTTTCGATGTAAAAAAAGTTCCGTCAGTATCAAATATACCTCGCAAACACAAGTAAGTTGCTTCTTTTCCTTCTAAAATAATTTTTTCAGGAATGGTTATTCTTGCAAACTTATACTTACCATAGCACATTCCTAAATCATTTATTAGATATTCGACAAATTTTTTATTGTTAACACGAATATGCAGACCACGCTGTCGAGTAAATATTATACCAGGTTTACCCATAACTTTCATAAAAAGACCCGAAATATGCTTATAAAATTCATGCTCGTTTTTTGGATTCCCAGTTATTTCAACATAATACTTTCTAATTTTTGAAATGTAACAAATATTACCATCCCCAATAATTATACCAACAAGTTCAGCAAGTTCCTTCATAAGCAATATAAAAAAAGAGCATTTAAATCAAGTCACCTTGTAGTTGAGAAATGCGATAAGTGCAAAACTTTTCGAAAAATCCGTAAATCCTTTCAGAAACCTTTATTAATCTCTATCTCCAAGCAAGTTTATGCTAGTCAAGCAAAAGAGAGGTGCCATAGAGCTTTCTGTTACGACTATAGTCATAGTAGTCATTGGCATAACTCTTCTAACCTTAGGCCTAAAATGGATAACAACTACGATGCAAAACATCTCTTCTCAGACAGATAAGCTAAATAAAATCACAGAGGACCAGATAGTAAGCATCTTCGAAAACACGGAAAAATCAATATCAACAGTACAAAAAGAATATGTCATAAATAAGGGAGAAACGCTGACAACCTTAGAGATTTACTTAAGAAACAACATCTTCCCTGGAGCAGTGCATACATTCAAATATGACTTCACTGTTCTTGCACAGCCTCCTTCAGTACAACCAGGAGAAGTAAAAAGCAGGCTCAACTGGGTGCAAGCACCAATAGAAATTGCATCAGGCGAAGCATACAGTGACTCAGTATTGTTCGATACACAAGGCCTTCCTTTAGGAATCTACAAATTCGAAGCACAATTATTATGCCTAGACGATACAGCCTGTCAGCCTCCAGAATCAAAACATCAGTTTATTATCAAAATAGTTTAATTCTCAAAAGATTAATATATAATCAAAAGGTAATCTAGACAATGGTGCTACAACTCTACAACACATTAACAAGAAAAAAAGAGATCTTCAAGCCGTTGAAAGAAAAAGAAGTGAAGTTTTTTGTATGTGGGCCTACTACATATAATTATATTCATCTTGGTAACGCAAAAACCTATACCCAATTTGATATGATTGCAAATTACTTGCGTTACAAGGGATACAAGGTAAAATACATCCAGAATATAACAGACATAGACGACAAAATAATAAAAAGAGCACAAGAAAGCAAGGAAGATCCATTAAGATTCGCTGATCAGTTTTATCAAGCATACCTCCACGATACAAAAAACCTCGGGATTACGTCTGTATCAAAATACATAAAGGCAACAATGAGAATAAAAGAAATAATTTCACAAGTAAAAAGGCTTCTCAGCAAGGGGTATGCATATAAAATCTCAAATGGTATCTATTTTGATTTAAGCAAGGACAAAGAATACGGTAAATTATCTGGCAGAACAGTTCTTGAAGCAGAAGATGCCACCTCTCGTATAGATAACAGCGAAGAAAAAAGAAACAAAGGAGATTTTTGTCTTTGGAAGTTTTCAAAACCAGAGGAAATTTCATGGAAATCCTCGCTGGGCAATGGGCGTCCTGGATGGCATATAGAGGATACTGCAATAACAGAAAAAGAATTTGGTCCTCAATATGATATTCACGGTGGCGCTGTTGATTTAATCTTCCCACATCATGAAGCAGAAATTGCACAAATGGAGTCTATTTCAGGAAAGAAGCCTTTTGTCAAATACTGGCTCCATACAGGATTCCTTGACATGGAAAAAGAGAAGATGTCAAAATCCATTGGAAACATTATCACATTAAGAGAAGCCCTAAAAAAATGGGATAAGTCCACTATAAGATTCCTTTTTGCATCATCGCATTACAAGAGTAGACTAAATTTTTCTGAAGAGCTTATGGATCAAGCAAAGAACAGTCTTCAAAGAATAAATGATTTCATAAGAAGCCTGAATAAAAAAGATAATAAGTTATTGCTAAACAAATTAAAGAAGGAATTCGAAAATGCAATGGATGACGATATAAATACTCCAAAAGCGTTCGCTGCGATCTTTGATTTTATTAATAAATCAAATAAAGAGAATAATGGTGGAAAAGTAACATTAAAACTCTTCAAAGAAATTGATAAAATCTTCAAGATATTTACCTTCAAAGAAAAAATTCCAAAAGAAATTGTACTCCTCGCAGAAAAACGTGAAAAAGCACGGGCAAATAAAGACTGGTCAAATGCAGATAAGCTCAGACAGGAAATCCAATCAAAGGGTTATCTCATAGAAGATAAGAATGGCTCATACACCCTTAAAAAAGCCTAAAAATAGCTAAGGGCTATGATATAATTTGAAGCACATCATTTATAAACATATCTTTATATATATAAACTAAAATGGACATATACAAACAAAACTTTACACAACTCGAGCAAGCCATCTTCTCGTTACTCTGTGTAAAAGCAGGGGAGAAGTTCAGTCAAAGAGATATAGCAAAATTCCTCAATGTTTCTCCAACAGCAGTTGCCAATTCTCTAAAAAAACTAAAAGAAAACAACCTTATCAAGATTGAAAAAACAAAAACAATAAATTTTATTTCCTTAAACAGAGATAACCAACAGGCAATAGAACGGAAGAGGGTTGAGAACCTCAGCATGCTCTACAAATCCCATCTCAACATGTTTCTTGAAGAAAGTTTCCCAGGCTCAACAATCATTCTGTTTGGAAGCTATTCTTATGGTTATGATACGAGTAACTCAGATATCGATATTGCCATCATAGGATCAAAAGAAAAAATAATTGACCTCGAAAAATTCGAAAAAATGTTAGAAAGAGAAATAAATATCAATTTTTATGATTCCTTAAAGAACATCCACAAAGAGCTGCGAGAAAATATTTGCAGGGGGATCGTTCTTTTTGGAGGCATTGAATTGTAAAGATGGTAAAAGAGTTTTCAGCGTATATCAATGAAAGCATTGTAAAGAAAAAAGCGCAAGACGCATCAAGAGCAGGTTTTCTTTTGAAAGAGAGTAAACAATCATTTACAAACCTTCTTGAAATCATTGAGAAGATTGGCATAAACGACAACAATGTAAACACAATCATAAAGCACAGCTATGACATCTTAATGCAATTCATAAGAAGTAAAATGCTCTTGCAAGGCTACAACGCATCTGGCCAAGGAGCGCATGAAGCTGAAATAGCATTTTTGCGATTGTTGAAGTGTAGTGAAACAAACATCGAATTTGTAGACCAACTAAGATACTTCAGGAACGGCATCGTGTACTATGGCAAAAGTTTTGATGCCACCTATGCAATAAAAGTGGTTGATTTCTTAAAAAGCCACTACCTTGTATTAACCACCTAAGAAAGCCTAAAACCACACAACAAACTTTATAAACCAATTTTCTACCTTGCAAACCTATGACATCAATGTATGATCTAAAGCCGAGCGAAGTAATAAAACGAGCTTCAGAAGCGTTAAAAGAATCAATACAAGCTCCTGAATGGACAAAGTTCGTCAAGACTGGCCATGGAAAAACAGCGCCTCCAAGTCATGCAAACTGGTATCATCTCAGAGCAGCTTCTATTTTAAGAAAAATCTACATGCATGGTCCAATAGGAACGCAAAAATTAAGAAAAGTATATTCACACAAAAAAAATCGAGGACATGCTCCTTCAATTACCACATTAGCTTCAGGAAAAATTATCCGTTCAGCAATACAGCAATTGGAAAAAGCTGGTTATGTGCAAAATATAACAAAAGGCGTTCACAAAGGACGCGTCGTAACTCCGAAAGGAAAGAGTTTTCTTGATAAACTAGGAAAGACAAAATAAAATGGCACGTGTTAAATCTCCGGCAAAAAAACAAAGACTCGCAAGAAGAATGCGTCAAACAAGATGGGCTCCTTTCTGGACAGTCCCAAAAATCTACGGCGTTGGTCGAAGAGTGCACATGGGTCGCCACACAGTTGTGAAGCGTTCATGGAGAAGAGGTAAGTCAACAAAAGTATGAAAGGAACAGAAGCAGAGTATGTAATACCTCTCAGAAAAGAAGTTATGAAGGCTCCAATTCATAGCAGAACAAAAAAGGCAATGGTGGCAGTGCGTGAATTCTTGCAGCACCATACAAAATCAAAGAATGTTTTCATAGGTAAGCAATTGAATGAAACAATACAGCAATATGGCCACAAACATGTTATTCCAAGAGTAAAAGTTAAGGTTGTAAAAGACGAAGAAAAATACAAGGCCGAATTGATAGGATTTCCCATAGAATTAGACAAAGATAAAAAAGCAAAGAAAGATGAAAAGCAACCAGAAGTAAAAACGGAAAATTTGGATGCTAAAAAAGAAACTGAAGAACAACAAGCAGAAAAAGCAATGGAAAAAGAAACAATAAAGAAGCAAGGTAAAGCAATAACAAAACAAAAAGAAATTGCACAAGACACAAAAGCAAAGAAGCACAGCGACCCTCAATTCAGAGCAGGCAATTATCCTCGCGAACTCAAGAAATAATTCTTACACGGCCTAAATATAACTCAGGAGGCCAATATGGAACTACTGCCATTTGAAAGACAAAAACCAAATATTCTGATAAAAAAGCATGGAACAACAAACGACAAGCATGGTTGCTACCCTGATAAAAGAAATATCAACCAATACATTGAATACGGCATTGTCAACATCAACAAACCTTCTGGTCCAACATCACATCAAGTTTCTGCACACGTAAGGACTATCTTAAACCTTTCAAAAGCAGGTCATTCAGGAACCTTAGATCCTAAAGTAACAGGAGTTCTTGCAGTAGCTCTTGGAAAAGCAACAAGAGTTGTACAAACACTACTTCCTGCAGGAAAAGAGTACATAGCCCTAATGAAGATTCATAAAGAAGCAACACGAGAACAAATTGAAAAAACATTCAAGAAGTTCACAGGAGAGATTTCACAACTTCCCCCAGTTCGTTCAGCAGTCAAGCGTCAACTCCGTCCAAGAACTATTTATTACATGACAATTCTTGAAATCAAAGGGCAGGATATTCTTTTCAAAGTTGGCTGTGAAGCAGGAACATACATAAGAAAATTAATTCATGACATGGGCAAGGATTTAGGAAAAGGAGCAAACATGGTTCAGTTAGTACGAACAAAAGCAGGGCCATTCAAAGATAACAATTGGCACACCTTACAGGACTTGCGTGACGCGTATGAAATATTCAAAGAATCAAAAGATGAATCACACTTAAGAAAAATCATAGAGCCATGTGAAAATGCAATTAACCACTTGCCAAAAATTTGGGTTTTCGATACAGCAGTTGGAAATTTATGTCACGGTGCACAATTAGCACCGCAAGGAATCTCAAAATTAACAGACAACTTCGATAGAGGCGACAGTGTTGCAGTGCTCAGCCTGAAAAATGAACTCGTCTGTCTCGGCAGAGCGATAATGTCAGCACAAGACGTAATGAACAACAAAAAGGGCATAGCCATAATTACGGAAAAAGTGTTTATGGAACGCGATGTCTATCCACGCCAAAGGCAATAACTATTTTTAAACTTTTTAAAGAGTAACCTATTGAATCAATAAAAATTTATAAACTGTATCTAAGGAAAAAACAAAATGGCAGAAGATAATTATCTTGGTTTCCATCACACTGTAGATGAGCGTGACTCAAGTTTTCGTGAAGAGCATATAGATTATACTCCTGACAGGTCTTATTCTATTTCACTAATAACAAAAAAAGGTTATCCCTCACCTCAATGCCAACAAACAATTGCGGAAAGAGGTCCAACAAGAGATTTTGGTGTTGCTATTGGAGGATTAATCCAACTATTATTGGATCATGGTAAAAATTTAGACTTTAGTCAGTTAGATTTAAAGATAACAGGGTTAACAGAAAGAGAAAGTTGGACAACACAAACAATAATAGATTGGTACACTAAAGCACATTCTCCTGAGAGCGTTGACCGAGTAGCGGAAGAAGTAAGAAGAATAAATCCCAGAGGTAGTGGAGAAAGAAGAAGCAAGTTTTGACGAAGTTCCTTTTTAGAGCATTAAAATCTCACCAAACCAAGCTTTTAAAAGCTTGAATTCTAAGACCCAGATTATGACCCTAGTCCAAGTAACAAGAAAATCAGGAATACCTCTAGTGGGAGCCCTACCATTTGGCATCATCGATAGAGGCTCAAATCTCCTCCAGATTCGCTGTACGACAGTTTGTAACATGAGGTGTGATTTTTGTTCGACCTCAGCGAACGACTCTAAAAAGCATCCAACAAATTTCATCGTCGACATTCCTTATTTACTTGAAGAAGTTGAAAGAATTGCAGAGTTTAAGGGGGATAATCTTATTATTTTCCTAGACTCCGTAGGAGAACCAACATCCCATCCACAATTTGTCGATTTAGTAAAAGGATTAAAAAAAATAAAGCAAGTCAAAGAAATTATTGTTATCACAAACGGCACACTACTCACAAAAGAAAGAATAGATGCTCTTGAAAAAGCAGGTCTTGACAGAATCAACATGAGTTTTCATGCAATGAATCCAGAATTAGCAAAGAAATTGTTCGGGATGGAATCATACGATGTAAAAAAAGTTATTGAAACAATCAAATACATCAAATCAAAAACAAAAATCGACCTTATGCTCACTCCAGTTTGGCTCCACAAAGTAAATGACGAAGAAATTGAAAAGATAATACAATTTGCAAAAGAAATTGGGTGTAAGATAGGAATACAAAATTATGAAGAGCATAAATATGGTAGAAAAATGAAAGAAGCAAAGAGAGAAAATTACTTCAGATTCTATAGAAAATTAAAAGACCTCGAAAAGAAACACGACATAAAACTCGTCTACGGTCCAAGAGACTTCAATATAACAAGAACTCCAAGAATAGAAACAACGATGGATCTTGGAGAAAAAATCAACACAAAAGTGCTTGCAGACGGCTGGTTTGAAGGTCAGAAGATAGTCTCATTCAAAGGGCGTGCAATATCAGTACGCAACTGCAAGGCAAAACCAGGCGATAAAATAAACTTAAAAGTTATAGAAAACCAAAACAACATTTATTTGGCAGAACAAAAATAATGTCATTCATTGCTACAACAATTATTGGACTTGAAAAAGCAACAGCAAGAGAAGTTAAAGGTAAATTTTATTCTGATGGCAGAGTAATTTTTAAGGATTATAATGATGAAGCATTTCTTACAGTGGATATTGTATATGAATTACTAGCAACGTTCAACTTTAAGAATTTCTCAGATCTCCTTGACAAAGTAAGGAAACTTGATATAAACATAAGCGGCACGTACAAATGTCTCTGCAAAAGATATGGCGACCACGATTTCACATCAACAATTGTCGAACATGATGTGGGAGCGATCATAGGTGCAAAAGGAGAAAACCTTACCTATTCAAAGGAATCAGCAGAAACAATTATCTTCATCGACATTCTTAATGACACATGCTCAATAGGATTACTGAAGAAAAAAGACCTCTCCAAAAGAGAGTACCGATTCAAGCTCCATAACCAGACAACGCCGCAATTGGTAGCATCTTGCCTTATCAAACACCTCAATATTAACCTGGAAGATTCTCTATTATGCTTGGACTGCAAGGACGGAGTAATTCCTATAGAAGCTTCACTGCAGGGCATAAAAAATATTACTGCTCAAGATATCCATCAAAACAACATAAGGAACGCTAAGATCAATGCAAAATTAGCAAATAAAGAAATAAATTTCACATCAAAAGCAATAAAAGACCTCACAGAAAGTTGCGATTACATAATAGCACAAATAATCTTCTCAAAAGAAGACAGAGGGCCATACAACGTAATCAATGATATTCTACAAGCAGGAAATAGATTATGCAAAAAAGAAATGGCAATAATAACAAATCATCCAGAGGACATTGAAACATTCCGTCCGGAAAGCATAAAATTAAAAGAACAAATAAAAGTGCAACATAAAAAACAAGAGCTTATCGTTCTTATCTACGAAAAAAGCTAATCACTCTGTTGTTATTTTATCTCCCCATTGCAGCTTCCCTTCAACACAAGGAACAATATACCTTCCTTCCATCAAAGGTAAGTCTTCACCGCAGGAAACAAAGTTATCTTTTTGCTGGTAAGTAATAGCTCCAGTAACAGCAGAACCCATGGTGCTAGCAATAAAGGCCAATAAAAGCAATGCCAAGGTTATAATCAACACACTCTTTTCTTTCATGTTTATTCATAACAAGAATGCCTATTTAAAAGTTACTCTAAACAAAAAATACTTTACTGGGAAGAGAAGAATCCAAAAGAGGAGCAATCCAAACTTCAGCGCCATCATAAATCTGGAGTTCTGTAATCTTCTTAGCAAATGCGTTTGCCAATCCTTCAGAAAGGCCATATATCTCTGCAATCACGCGTTCATCAAGGATAATCTTTGGGTTATGACCTACAAATAAATTAGTAAAATACTCTCTTGCAAATAATACATTAAAGCGTGTAAGTGGACCATAGTAACCTTCTTCTTTTTGAGCACAGCATCTATCACCATAAATACAAACCACATAACGCAAAGAATCAGTCATACTATTGCTCAATAAGTTCGAGTGTCCGTATCTCACAAGAGCCTATGGGGCATAGTTTTGCTAAGCTTGAACGCAATTCTTTCTGTATCTTTGCCTGAATAACAGACTCAAAAACTTCATCAGTGCTCAACTCTTTTATTTTTGCAGAAATGTACTCTCGTGCTATTTTTCTCATCTTTCCCAAGGTAGGATGAGAAACTCTGTTTCTTGTAACAATGATAGGTTTTACAGTAAATGCACGACCATCTTTTGTATTTGCAATAAATGAGTCATCCATTTTATCAGCACCTTTTCTGACCATTCTTCTTGCATGTGATTTAATGATTTCATAGCCAATAGTCTCACATTCTCCATTGTCATCATTCGCTGTTTTTACTTTGAATTTAATATTAATTCCTTGTTTTTTATAATCATCAACAAGATTCATCAAATTAATCTTGACAGTTCTTCCAACAAGCTCACTCGGTTCGCCTGCTAAGGTTTCACCTATTCTTCGAGAATTAAACAATGGAGGTGCAACCAAACCATACCAGCGCTTCTTTCTGCTTCGTGCTACAACAGCCTTTGGTTTACTTTCTTGAGCCTTTTTCTCTTCCTTCTTAGCTTCTTTCTCTTTAGCCATAGTAAACAGAATTCCCAAATAACTGATTATAAATGTTTCTATGGGAAATTAAGGGCTGATAAAAATATTTCTAATTTTTTGCTTGCCTTCAACATTTTCACGTACCCCCCGGACAAAAACATTGCCATACTCCAAATACCCATTATACCAAGAAAACTCAGACATAAAGCCAATCCCATAAAAATAAATCGGTCCTACAAATGACGCATCTTCTGGAAATTTAGTATATCTAATTGGCATCGCTTTTTTTCTGCCTAACGCCCTCATTAGAAATTCTCCATATTCTCCAGCACATTCTCCAAAAGCAAATCTTGTTATATCATTATCTGCAAACATTTTGAATGGAATTTCACAGTCTTTTACAGCAATAGCATCTTCAAGGACTTCGGTAACTTGCTTATCGGTTAAGTGAAAGTCTCGTCTTTCCCTATAGCATTGTGTTGCTTCTTTAAGATAGGCTCTTAGTGATAAGCATTTCGTCAGGAACGTTCCTTTTTTAGAAATATGAACTAATCCTTCTCTTACCCAATTTCCAATTCTTGAAATACCGTGTTCTCTTCCTTCTTGTATTCGTAATCGTGCATTTTCTTCAAGAGAGATAAGCCTATAACCTTCTGTTATTAGAGCTTCAACGCCTTCATCAAAAGGTGCAACGGTATATGCAGAAGATATCTCACCTATGTTAATATCCCTATGAATGTTTGATGCTGTCATCGTCAATTGCTTCTAAGTTTATATGATTTCATAACACATAATCTTTTATAAGTATTTGTAATTACTATCACTATAAAAAGACATCATTTATGCAGTATTCTCAATAAGCTTGTCTAAAGCAGAAATAGCATTCCGTATCATCAAATCTTCTTTCTCTTGTGGTATGGAAGCACCTGCAGCAAGCTTGTGCCCTCCACCATAACCATCACTCGAGTTAAGTATCTCTTTGACAATTAATCGCAAATCAATTTCAGACTCTGGATCACCACTCACACGCAAGCTCACTTTGATGAATCCGTCAAGTGTGTATGCAGTTGCCATGATGATAGTGCCATCAGAATACACATTGCTTTTTGCAAGCGAAGAAGCTAATGTCCCAATAATGGTATCGCGAATATTTGATTCTGCAAGAATAATAACATAACCTTTTTTCTCTAAAACCTTTTCAGTTCTTCTGTGATCATAAAACCAATTCATTGCATCAATAATTTCTTTTCGATAGTCTCGTAAAATCTCAAACGCTTTTTTTGTGGCAATTTGGTCAGACATACAAACTCCAACACCTAAACTCGGCCAGCCCATTCTTCCGCAAGAATTAAGCAACGTTGAAAACTCCCGCAAGTCTTTCTTCAAACTGTCATCATCTTCGCCTTTTAGCAAGAACACAGGCCCGACCATCACATCTGCACCAGTCCCTTCAGCCTTCCTCATATCAATTGCAGTAACAAGCTTTTCAAGCTCCTGTTTACTCAAATTAACAAGCCTGCGATAATTCCTTGCTTCATCATACAGTTCAATTCCAGCTTCTTCAATAAGCTTTATTGCTGCTTTTTCATTTCCCGTAACTCCGGGAATGTAAGGGTTAGTGCTATACTCAAGAACTTTATGCATGGGTTTTGTCTGCATGCCAAAAAGCCGCAATGTTTCTTTGACTTCAACCAAATCTTCATCCTTTGCATCTTCAAGGATGTCCTTATTCAATCCAACAAAACCCATATTTTCCTGCATATCACCAATAGCACCAACAAGAGCAAGATAACTCAAATCGGAATTGCGTTCATCTATGCTCTTAGCAAAGTAATAGGCAACGCCTGCAGCAGAAATCTCTTTTGTCCCATCCACACCAAACATGTGAGGATTAATCTGGCGTACCTTTCCCATTTTTCTCTCAGTAGCTTCAGGAAAATGATGGTCTAAAATAAAAACATCTCGGTGAATATCTTCACTTATTTTTTTTATATACGCCGAAGCCATGTCAGTAAATATGATGATATCATAATCCTCATTTGCAAGGGCTTCAATGAGCTCGTCATTTACTTGCTTGACAATAGAAACAGAATAATTTATTCCCTTCCGTGCAAGAGCCTTGCATATAATTGAAGCAGAAGTTATTCCATCAGTATCGAGATTTCCAATAATGCGTACAGGTTTCTTGGTTTGGCCTGCAATAGCAAAAAAATCTAGTGCAACTTCCTTGACATATGCCAAAAAATCCCCCTTCATGAAGATATATAAAGAAAAATTCTTTTAAGTAGATATCGAAACTTCAGTCTATACTATCCACTGTACAGCCTTTGCTCTGTCATACTTCCAATCTTTACTAAGAATACCTTTGGATTTATAGTAGGTAACAAGCCTGTTAATCTTGCTTAATGTCAGTTGCTCTCCTCTTTTGGCAGTCATATCTTTTTTACTGGTTACAATATGCTTCACAATCGCAATATCTCTCTTAATTAATGCAAGCAAATCATCAGGAACTTCTCTTTGTATCCCACTTTCCTTTAATAATTCAGAAAGACTCTTTCCTGTTGCAACCCTAACATCAGGAACTGCATAAGAATCTCGTAAAACAATACCTATCTGGCTTGCGCTCTTTCCAGCCTTGCCTAAAGTTTGAATAGCTTCCTTGATAGCCTTGACATCCTTGTTAGCCCAGCTCGAATTATCAACATTTTCTGGGCGTTTGCTTCCGCTCTTTCCTTTCCTTCTTGAGTAATGTCGTGCCATGCTAAAACAAAAGCTTAACCAGAATAAGTGTTCTGGCATACACAAGCTTTGACCGATGTATCCTTGAATAATTAACTCAAAATGATGGTTTATAAGGTTTTTTGTTTCTTTGAAGAGGCTTTCCATTCTTCTCTTAACATACCATACTTAACCTCATCATGAATCTTCTTTGTAGCCTTGTCCCTTAATTTTTTTCTCAGTGTACCTTCATAAACAAAACCCATTTTCTTAATAAGGCCATTAGAAGATTTATTATCTCCAAAAGCCTCTATGTTTATCCTTCTTAATTTAAGTTTTACAAAAGCAAACTCCATCATCTTTTTGAGTGCTTCTGAAGCTATGCCTTGCCTCCAATATTCTTCACCAAGCCAGTAACCAATGGTGCACGTCCTTTGAAATCTATCAACTTTCGTTATGCTAATCATACCAATGAGCTTTCCTTTAGATTTAAGATTTACGCAAAATTCATAATTTGCTCTGGGTTTTTTCTTAGATTCTTTCATGCAATGGTTGATGAATTTAGTAGCGTCTTTTTTTGTGTAAGGATAAGGAAAAGCAGGAATATTCTTTGCAACATGAATATTATTTGCATGACGTTGCAAATCTTTTGCATCTGATCTTTTTAAATCTCGAAGAATCAATTTTTTGGTAATTATTTTCATAGTCAGTTCTTGGCTTTAACAATAGATTCTTTATTCAATTCACGTGACCTTTCTTGATCATCTTGTTCGGGAGTTCCATAATCCTTTGAGGGTACTTCAAACATCTTATAGAATGATTTTCCACTCCGCTCCATTTTTTCAAGCGTATATCCATCACACCATGCATTCACTTGGCGAACAAGTCCTTCAAGAACCCTCTCAGGTTGTTTCCATTTGCCAACTCTTTCAAGTCTTGATTGAGAGATAGATTCATCCAAGTGCTTTAACAAAAATGAGAAAGCCCTTCCCTTACCACTATACTTGAGAATGTCTGTACCATCAGTATCTAATCGAAAAAAAGAACCATATTCCACAAGTCCACCCTTATATTCGCGGATTGGAGTTAACATAGAACTATCTTTTCTTTTCTTATATAAAAACATTTGCTCGAAAATAGCCCCACCAGGATTTGAACCTGGGACTCGGGACCCAAAATCCCGAATGCTTGACCGCTACACCATGGGGCTTTATATTGCTAAAACTCAAGAAAACAATTTATATAGATTCCTATATCTTCAATGCTCATGAATTTTAAATTTAAAAATGATAAATACAGAAAAGCGAGAGGTACACGTTCTAAATTGCTTAATTTATTCTGTTGAGTTTGTGGCAAAAAGATCATGATTTACCAAAAGGATGATTATCCTGGAAGATTAAGAAGGCTTTATTTAGATAGAATATTCTATCCTCCTCATTTAGCGAATCTTGAAAGAAAAAACTTAAAGCAAATTAAAACATTGAACTGCCCAAAATGCAAAGAATCTTTAGGAACTCCGTATATTTATAAAAAAGAAAACCGCAAAGCCTTCAAAGTGTACCAAGATACCTTGACTAAACAGGTAAGAAAGTTAAAAGAGTAATTATTTCAAGACCCCATTCTTCGCTTGTATCTTCCTCTCTTCTCAACAAGTTTAAACCGCTCAATAACCTGATCATACTCTGGATTAATTCTCTTATAACCCTCTAAGAAACTTGCAAAGAGTTTTTCAGAATGTTGGTAGTGTTTGCTCTCAAGTGCATGTTTCAACAAATGAATATCCACAGCCTTATCCTCAATTTTATCACTCACAAAAGAAAGCCCAAAATCAATGAGCTTCACATCATTCTCAATTAAAATCATATTAGAAGTTGTCAAGTCTCCATGCGCAACATTCAGCACATGCATCTTGCCGACATTCTCGCCAATCTTCTGCATAATCTTGTCTCTTTTCTTATCATTCAAAATATCAATTGCTTCTTTGACAAGCTGACCATCAACATACTGCATAGATATCTCCATCTTACCTTCATCAATAGCAATAAAATCAGGAACAAGCCCTTTGAGTTTTTCTAGAATTCGTGCTTCCCTTCGCGTCCGTTGTTTCCTTAGTGGTTCATCAATCTCTTTGATTCTATAGCTTTTCTTTATTCTTTTCTTAACAACTTTCCCAGAAGCAACCTCCAATAATATCTTGGCCTCTGCCCCATTCCCTATGAGTTTCATAAGAAAAAATACAAATCTCAATTTAAATGGCTTTTGTCTGCCGCATAAAGTGCAGAAAGTCTAGCATTAATTTATCGTTTCATATATTTTTTTATTTCTTTAATGTCGTCTTTCATTGTGCCAATATCATTTTTAATAAGCTTCACATCGCTAGACAGCTCATGAACTTGAAAAGCCACAGCTTTAAAATCCGTAGTCAAGCTCGTAAACTGTTTTTTTAGGTTGGCATGACCTGCAGTAAGCCGAGTCACTATCATGACAAGGGTAAAAAGAGCTCCAAAGTTAAAAAACAACAATCCAGAAATAAGTTGTTCGCTCATCAAGATCCTCCAAAAATAATTCTTAAAAGCTGGTAAAGTAAGTACAATCCAAACAATGCTGTAGCGTACTGGACGGTAATTATAAAATTCCTGTTTAAAAATAATTTTTCCATGTTAAGCCTCTATTCCCTACATAATCATCCAAATAGCCATAGCAATAATAAGAACCAAGATAACCCATAATAAAAAATATGTTGAAGTTTCCTCTTTCATGTTATGATTACGCTCTTTTTAAATTTATATAGTTTGCCGATCATAACGCCTAAAAATTCCGTATTTCACTCACTTCTGCATTCTTCACAATAGTAGTCTTCAAAGCCTACAGGCACATTGCTTTCTTGTAAAGACTCTTTCCCACACAGCTCACATTTGAGTATCACTCTGTATCACCGCTTTTTATTTAAAAAGAAAAAATGATGTTTATAAAAATTGTGTAAGAATAATATATAAAATTAAATGAGGTATGTTATGGATTTCAGCAAGTATCAAATAAGGCAATATGATTTATGGGATCTTTTTCTTCACAAAAATCAGTTTCCTTACATTGGGCACTGTTATGCGTGGGCAAGACGAGAAGATGCAGAAAAAATAACAGACATTTCGAGAGAAGAACTAACAGAATTATTTAAAATTCATTCCCTTTTCACCAAACTTTTTCATTAACTTTTCAGGATTCTGTCCTTTCATCATCTTCATCACTTTCTTGCTCTGTTTATACTGCTTCAATAATTGCCGTATATCAGCAACATCTCTCCCGCTTCCTTTTGCAATTCTTTCAATTCTATCCCTTCCAATCAAGTCAGGGTTTTCCAACTCTTCTTTTGTGCAGCTATCCAAGATGTACTTCCAGCTTTCCATTTTATCCTGCTGAACATCCAGCATCTCTTTGGGTATCTTCATGCCACCTAATCCTGGAATCATCTCTGCAATTTTATTTAAGGGCCCCATTTTCTTCATGGCCTGCATTTGCTCTTGCAAATCAATCAAATTAAAGTCGCCTTCAAGCATCTTCTTGCTCATCTCTTCTGCTTTCCGTTCATCAAGAGACCCTTTTGCTTTCTCAAGCAATGCTTCCAAATCACCAAGTCCCAATAATCTTCCAACAAATCCCTCAGGATTGAAAACTTCAATATCCTCCGGCCTCTCACCAACACCAATGAACTTGATAGGCGCTCCAGTAACAGCACAAGCACTTAAGCTTCCACCACCTTTAGCAGTTCCATCCAACTTACTCACAACAACGCCAGTCACGCCACATGCCTCATGAAACATCTTCGCTTGATCATAAGCAGCTTGCCCAATATCTGCGCTAATCACAAGGAGAACTTCATCAGGTTGAATCAATTTGGAAACTTCTTTAATTTCTTCAACCAAGTCTTTGCTTAATGCATCCCTCCCAGCAGTATCAACAATAACAAGATCATACTTCATTAAATCTTTTTCAAAATTCTTCCAAATTTTAGTTGGATTTTTTTCTTTTTTGTCAATAAAGCAATCAACTTTTACCTGTTTTGCCAGCATTTCCAATTGTGTCGCTGCAGCAGGTCTGTGCACATCAATTCCAACAACTGCAACTTTATTTCCTCGGTTAGAATAATATTTAGCAAGTTTTCCAATAGTTGTTGTTTTACCAGTTCCAAACAACCCAACCATCATAATTTTAAATGGACCATCTTTTTTCTTGACAACCTCTACACCTTTCTTTTCTTTTCCAAAGAGTGCAACAAGTTCTTCATAAACAATCTTGACAACATGCCCTTTTGGAGTAACCCCCGTTGGAGGTTTCTCTTGTAATGCTCGTTTCTTTATTTTCTCGCTCAAATTGAAAACAAGTTTGACATTAACATCTGCTCCAAGCAATGCCCGTTGAATCTCCTTGACAATCTCATCAATAAGCCTCTCGCTAATGAACACAGAGCCTGTAAGCTTCTTAAAAACACCTTTTAAGGCATCTCCGAGGTTATCCAACACCATGCATCAAAGATTGCTAAGAACTTTATAAAACCTTACTATAAAGAGCATCCCTGGAAGAAAATCTTGTTATCAACAGTATTAGAAAATTGCCCATCAGGATTTTTTACTTGAAAATAATATAATGTTCCATTCGTCAATCCTGGATACTTATCTTCCCCAAAAATAAAGGAAATCAACTCTGGATTGACAACACCATAACCAGAAGAAGGTATCCCATTAGCATACAATGTTGCATCAGGGTCAAAATCAGTTCCAACAACTGCAGCTCTGTCAGTTCCGAGGGCAGGATAAACTGCGCAGCTCGGACCAAGTGTATAGATATAAGGTCCATTGCCAATTTTTATTTTGCCAGATCCTAAAGACATAACACGCACATCATGAAAGCCCGGTTCTTCAGGCATTTTACCATAAACCTCTGCTTTGAAATCTGTTTTCAACTCTTTCCCATCAGCAAGAACATAGACAAGATGTTTTTCTTCAGCATAAGAATCTTTGATTCCTTTCGGCACAGATATGGTCACAATATTTAAATTTCCTCTGCCAAGCCCACTTATTGCATTGGCTGTTATCGCAGTATCTTTCAGACTTTCTTCTGCCTGGTTGATACGAAAAGAACTTCCAGCCTTATCAGTAGCATAGAACAAGAGAGGCAAAACAACGCCAAGTACTACAATAAACAACAGAAAGTTCTCAAGTAATGATTGTCCTCTTTTCATGGAAAAGAAGGAGTTTACTGTTCATAAAACTCTTTCGGTAGCACAACATCAAAAACAAAAGTCCTTTTTGCTTGAGACATTTTTAAAGGAGGCATTTCATCCAAATCGGCAAAGCTTTGATCAGTAAGAACAAATCTAGTCTTTTGGCCGAAATAACCTTGAGTTAAAGCATCTGCATTGATACAAAAGGTAATATTAAAAAATCTTCCCTCATTGGAGTAATCACAAACCAAAAGGGGTGTGAGTGCATTCGCATGGAAAAGCAAGTCACCATTCCAAGACGAAGGACTTCTGAAAAAGAAATTTCCAGATTGCTTGCTTTGAGCTTCGTCGAGTATCATATCTTCGCCTTTAACAATAAAATAGATATCCCCTTCCTCTCCTTTTTCAGTATAAGCTTCTTCTAACTTTATTCTCATACTTCCTTTCTGTATGAATTCAGGACTTACTTCAGCAATAATTTTTTCTGGAACTTCAGCAACAATATCTTCTGCAGGTTCAGATCCACTACCTTCTTTTATTTTTTCAATTTCTTTTACAACTTCTTTTTCAGCAGTATTCGTGATTTTATTGTCTTTAAAAAGTTGCAAAGTTCCAAGTACAACTAAAAACAAGCATAATGCTACACCTAAGAAAAGGAGTACTCTTCGAGTAGAGTCATTAATTTGAACCATAATCACCACTAAAAAAGAGTTAATTAATAAAACTTTCCTTTATAATTCGCTAGTAAGCACCCAGAAACAAGCAGTGTTATAAGGATTGTTTCCAAGTTCTTCTTGATTCGTACAGGTTCTCCAACCACCTGTTAAACTAAAATACTTGCTCACACCTTCACTAGCACAGTTGCAAGGTATGTCATTAGCGTACTGCATCCAAAGAGAGTCTATATTTTGTCCCTTTGCCAAAGCTCGTGCATACTTCTCATCTGTCCTGCTAATAAAACCATCTTTATTAAGATCTAATTGCTCAGCAGGCAAGCATTTGCTTTGAAGACCAGCTTGATTTATGTAGAATTCTGCATTTTCAATTGCAACCTGATTTGTAAATTTTAAGATATGCCCTATGCAGATTCTTAAGTCAGGTATGTCTAAACCTGCATATGCAGAATTAGCTAAACCAAAAACTCTGTAATCTCTTTGTTCAGAACCTAACATTGCAGCATTCTTAGAAAGAACAATATTATCGACGCTTTCATCCCATGAAGATGAATAAGAATTATCTCCAAAATTTGAAACAAAACTAACTCCTTCCAGATTTCGAGCAGAAACACCACCAGTTGTAACAGCTCCAGAATATCTCTCTCCTAGATGCCTCCATTGATATTCTTCAAAAACTTGTCCAGTTAAACCAACGGCATTAAAAGATAAGAATCCCAAAACAAGTATAAGAAATACTGATGCAAAAATAGTATGCTCTTTCATATGACCTCTTTCTTGCTAAAATACTCCTTTAGGCACTTATAAAACTTTCTTATATCAATTTACAATCAAGCTCTACAAAAACATCAACATCTGGCCTTGGATAATTGCTAAAGTATTTCCAATCCAGTGCAAGCTGATTTGTCTCAAGACCACTAAAGATACCAGAGATATAATATCTTGGCTTAATCATATACTGTGGATCGCAAAGATCTAAATAAACGCTTTGCCCATTATGCATTTGTCCTTCTGGGTCAAAATAATGCTTTTCTGGACCAGCCCATATAAACGTCATTGGATCGCTGAACACGCTTTGCTCAAAAAGATCCAGATTGCCGTAATAAACTCCTTCACCACCAAGACAGTATGCTTCGCCCTTAATGCTGTTTGTTTTTGTTACCCATCTGCCTTTTATTTCACAACTCTTCACCTTGCCAAGAAAGTCTACATAAATTGTTCCGCTTCCTTTTGTTGGCGTGGTTGTTGGCTTTGCAGTAAACCAGAATTTCTTTTGAACATTCGTTTTTGTTTCTTTTGGCACTACTGTTGTTTTAGGCTGGGGCTTTCCAACACAAGTTGCACTCAATGCATCATCTTTGTAAGAACTTCCATCATCGTTAAACAAGAATGCTCTTGCTAATTTTACACCTTCTTGTGTACCAACATTGCTACAACAAGTAACAGGACTTGAATATAATTTTTTATCTTCGAGATTTCCTCCAAAGCTGCACTGAATATAATCTGAAGTTCCACCTTTCCAGTTGACAGTCGCACATAACTTGAATGAATCATCTTCCCAATTGCAGATAGCATTATTAACTTTCAAAAAAGATTCTTTTGTTCCAGCAGCAACATGAATCTCGCTTCCAGCAGTATTGTAGTTATAATCAAGATTCACTAATGTTGGTGAAAAGAATATCAACAAGGCCAAAGCCAGGATTAAAAATACAATGAAATACAAGAGTACCTTGACAAATTTGCCATGATGGAAAGTGTCAACATTAGCCCCACAATGTTTACAGTATCGTGAAAACCCTTCAATCACGCCATGACAGCTAGGGCAATGATGCACATGAACCGCCTTTGGTGGCACTAAATGAGCTCCACAATGATGACAGAACGTCGATAAGTCACTAACGTGGTTGTTACAATGAGGACACTTTTTATGAGGTGAAATACTTGCAGAAGTTTTTTTCCGTAACACCCTCTTTTTCTTCACCATTGTTAAAAACAAGGCAAGAATGCGTATTTAAAACTTTTTAAATGAATTTTAGGCATTACCCTGTCCAAATTCCCACAAAGCATGACTGAGTTGAACCAGATCTTTTGCTTCTTTTAACAAAGGAAAAACCTCGGTTTCAAGTTTTGAGAGGTAGTGCTTGTCATCAATCTCTCCTTTGGCATAACTGAACCATAACTCGTGTGATTTTGATTCCCAGGCTTCATAAAGCGCAGTGACTCGTGCTCTGCTACCAGGAATAACTTCTATTCTATACCCTGGTTCTCGCATACTCTCTCTTAATCGTTCATCAAGATCTTGTACTTGTTCAGATGTAAGAATAGGAAATCTTCTTGTTTGAACCATGTAACAAAGAAGATTTAGAAGTATAAATACTTTTATGGGACTTAAATACCCAAAGACTCAATAAGCTTGGCGCTATTGAATTCCTCAAGATCTTCATATTTTTGACCTTTACCAAGAAATAAAATAGGCTTGCCAGTAACATAACTGACAGATATTGCAGCTCCACCTTTCTCATCAACATCTGCTTTCGTTAAAATTATTCCATCAATCTTGACAAATTCTCCAAATTGCTGCGCTTGTTGCACACAATCATTTCCAGCAATGCTCTCGCCAACAAAAATTGTCAAATCTGGTTTTGCAACCCTTGTTATTTTTTCAACTTCCCGCATCAAATCCTTGTTACTATGCTGCCTTCCCGCAGTATCAATGAGCACAACATCAATATCATTTGCCTTGGCAGATTTTATTCCATCAAATGCAACTGCAGCAGGATCACTGCCATAATTATGCTTCACAACCTTTAATCCGAGATTTTTTCCATGCTCTTCAAGTTGTTGTATGCTCGCAGCCCTCCAAGTATCACCCGCAACAAGTACAACACTCATCTTATTTCTTTTAAGAAAATCAGCAATCTTCGCAACTGTTGTCGTTTTGCCGCTTCCATTGACGCCAACAAAGCAAATAATGTAAGGTTTCTCAGACTTTTTCTTTATGCTCTCTATAACATTTATTCCTTCAACCTCAAACAAGCCCTCGATGCTCTCTTTTAAGCTATCCGCGATCTTATGAGCGAATTCCTTCCTGTTAATGGGTTTGCCAACAATATCTTCTTTTATTTTCTCTTTTATTTTGTCCACAACTTCCAAGGCTACATTGTTTTCCAAGAGTGCAATCTCAAGTTCAGAAAAAAGTTCTTCGAATTTCTCCACATCAATCTTCTTTGTAGCAATGCTTTCTTTTATCTTTCCAAAAAGTCCTTTTGATTTTACTTCTTCAACCTCTTCAATACCAACAGGTTTTACTTCTTGCTCTTTTTTGAAAATTTTTGAGAAAATCCCTTTTTTCTGGGGCTCTTCTTTTATTACAAGTGTCTCAAAAATCTCTTTTTTCTTTTTTTCTTTTGTTTTTTCAATAACTTCTTCAATAATTTCAGTCTTCTCTGTAGGCACTTCCTCTTCTACTTTCTTTTTTATTCTCTCAAGTGCCTTTCCTATCTTATCTCTCAAAAACTTGAACATGATAATAATTCACAAGAGCGCGCTATTTAAAACTAACGGCAAAGCATCAAAAAACTTAAAAAGAAAAAGAAAAACAGATGAACATGTCTACAGAAAAAACGCAAATAAAAGACTGCGTGCAAGCGTTAACTTATGCAGAATTTTCCCTTGGATTTAATGATAGTAATAATGCCTTTGTGACTCTAGACCTAGCAAAAGACCGTGTAGAACAACTGTTCAATGATACGAGCTACACAAATACACCACAAAAATTAGCGTTATTGACAGAAGCAAAAACACGTATTGTGGAAGCAATTGAAGCCCTTGAAGCAAAATCAGGAGTTCTTGCGAGAAAAATAAAACTCGCAAAAAATTGTCTCGATGCGTTAACCTCGATTATGTGATTACGTAGCCTTCCATATCTTTCCAAGAACCTTCTTTCCTATATAAGTAAAGGCAACAACGATGATAAGAACAGAGAGAACAACCAACAAGAAAGTCGTTTTAGAAGTTTCAACAGTCTTCAAGAACCTGCTCCATATACCACCAGAATACTCTAAAATAGGATCACGAGCATCTTCTGCTACTTTTTCTTTTGCAACAAAAGTTATTTCTTCAACAGGCTCATAAACAGAAAGTTCTGCATAGATAAAAGGATACTCGAGTTTAACAACAGTAAACACAACATCAGTTTCCCCATCCCCATCCAAATCAAAATCTTTCGAGTCTCCCTTGCTCACAGAGAAACTTTCTCCCAAAGCTTCAACAAAGACAGAGGCATATTTGTTTTGTGAATCAATTTCTTTCACGACGAAAAGGTATTTCTTTCCCTTGAATTCAACATAATACTCAACATTCAAATTAGAGACATATTTTTTTGAAGATTCTTCATCCAAACTAACAAATTTTTCTTTTGTAGCAATCTTAGAAACGTCTCCGCTACCAAGATCAACAAACACACTTTGAATCCCAGTTCCAGTAACCCCATATACTTTCCAGTAGTCTAATCCAGTAGTTGAATCGGTATATGACGTTACAGTATAACCCCCCGTATCTCCATTGGGATAGATTATTCTCTCTTTTGTTACCTCGACTGCATCTACACATCCATGACCAACATTTCCACTTATCGTCGCACCCTCACATAGCACAAGTGCATTGTCTGTAGTGTTCTTTAGTATATACATTGTTAAGATTCCAGAACCTCTGCTTGCCAGCTTAATATCAAATATCGCTTTTTTCTGATCAAGGTCAATTGCTTGTATTAAATTCCTAAAAGAGGCATTAGAAGTCCCATTAGATGCATCTCGAAAAGAGGTATTTACTTCTCCGAGAGCATAGCGTACACTATTGATTGTTATAAAGACCAATGCTCTTTCAGTAGCTCGAGTCGTTCCTGTTACAACAAGGTTTGTTGTCCCATCAACAGTAGATAGAATGGTTAAACTTGAATTTACATTTGTTATGTATGCTGTTCCAGAGTCTCCCAGACCATCAGCAACCACAAGAATTGAAAAAAGAATAAGTAAAAATATACAGAGATAAAATAATTTTTTCATCAAAACCTCATCAAGCAGTTCCCAAGATAACTTCACTTCGTATTTCAATCTTTAAGATATCTCCATCATCAGTTATGGATATCACATCATCATCTTGTATTTCAAAGGAAGTTCCATCGCTTCTGTAATAAACCAAATTCAAGTCTGAAGGCGATGTATATCCTGCAGGTTTCAACATTGGCATAACAACAGTTTCAGGGCTTAAAGTTTGTACAATTTCTCTCAATCTTGTGTCAGCAATGTCGATGATTTTATTTCCATTCCCTACTTCTCTTATTCGAACATCCTCATCGGCAAGTAGTGCATTTTCAGCGTCTTGTATTTCAGCACCCTTAAACTCAAAGCTGAATTCTCCAATATCCTTCAAGTCATAAGTCATACGTATGTCTCCTTGACCACCAGCAGCAACATGTGCTTCATTCAGCTCGCTGTATATTTTTGCATTTTTTTTCTTGACAAATATCTTCAACGCCTCTGCACTTGGAGTTTGTTTTTTCACTTCAACTTTCTTCTCCTCTACAACTGGTACAACTGCAACTTCTTCTTTCTTAGGACCCTTCAACCATAACGTAGCTCTATTAGAAACTCCTTTGTTTCCAGAATAGTCTGTTGCTTCTACATACAAGTCTTTTATTCCAGTATACCTCGAAGAGTCAAAGACAAATTCATAAACGTGCAAGCCTTCTCGTGCAGGCTCAACAAATCTCTTGATCAAACTAGATCCTAAGTAAACTTTAAGCATTGCAACATCTTGTATGACATTTTCATCATAAGCCTCAACTTTGACATTGAATGTTGTAGCAACATCGCCCTGAGTAGGCTCAAGAAGTTTCACCGTTGGGCCAAGAACATCTTTTTCTCCACTTCTTCCATTTCCACCAAGACAAATTATTGCAATCGGGATGTTCCCTCTGTTGGTATTGATAGTTATTTCTGCATGAGTAATATCTGTTGCACTAGTTGGTGAACAAGTTATATCATAAGATTTTCTTTCGCCAGATTTTAGATTATAAGGTGAGAAAGGAGTTATAATAATTCCTCTCGGTTTGGTAAACCCAAGGATATCAACTGCAGAAGGGCCAAGATTCTCTACTTCGAGTTTCTTCGTAGACTGTTCTCCAATTGCAGAATTTAAAGTTCCAAAATTAATGCTTGAAGCCGTCACTCCAATACCAGTAGCTTGATCTACCCTTACGATTGGAGCTTTTTTCGTTTCACTTATTTGATCTTGAGTTAGCCCGCTTGCAGCAATACGCAATGCAGAAATCAATCTGTCAATTATCGTAGTGTCTCGTAATGTGGTCACATCTTGCACGCCTTCAGTAAATTCTTGAACAGTATTAAAGCTAATGACAACCTGATCAATTGCCTCGCTTGTAACAATATTCAAAACAAGCATAATCTCAATGAGTTTATCTGAAGTAAAATTGATTCTTATTTTTGTTTCACCGCCAGGATAAACTGTCGAATCTCCAATAATTTGTGTCTTTAAACTCTCGCATCCACCTTCAACATTCTGTCCGACAACAGTGCATTTGGGATCAATTTCAATGATTGCAACAGCCACATCAACATTCGGATCTTTCTTAATATTCTTCACAGTGATATCAACAATTTTTTCTTTTCCAACAAGAGTATTGATAGTCAAAGGTTTTGCATACACCTCTGGAGAACTCCCAACATAATATTCAACTGCAAAAGTGTCATATCCCCAGAATGCAATACCACCTGCAATAAAGAGAACTATGAATGCAAAAAGAACTGCCTCATGCTCATGAAGCCTTTTCCTCTTTAAAGAAGCACCTCTCATAACGAAAAATCATGCAAATGAACTTATATACTTTTCCACAAGCTATTCAAATAAGGCCTTTACAACCTCTGTAGCATAGCATCCTTTTTCCAGTGCAAAAGAAACAATGCACTTGTATGTTCCATCAAAAATCTCGTCCTTTTCCCACTTGCTTGTCAAGTTCATGACCTGCACATACAGTTTTCTTGTTCCACCTTCACTGCTTATTTCTTTAAACTGTTTTATGAGAAAATCCTCTTTCTTTATGCGATCTTTAACCATTAATTTTTCATAGAGTTCTTGTACTTTTACATCTTTAATCTCTGTTAAAAATCCAACAAGCTCTAACACGTCAGCAGTATCGACTTTCTTTGCAACTTCGTTCCACAACCACGATTGATAAGCGTTGACATAAAGCCGTAATATTCGTGAATCAACATCTTTCAATGCCCCAACATAGTTCTTACCTTCTGCTTTCTTTCCAAGCAGGCTGCAAGTCTTATCAAATTCTTTTTTTATGATTGTTTTTCCTAGTGCAACATTGATATTCTCCTTTCCGAACCTTTGTTCTCCAAAGTAATTCCTTATTTTGCCAGCTTCCACATCAAAAGGTTCATCTATCTGTCGAACAGTAATAACAAATTTATTTCCCTTCAGATCTCCAAGAGTTATTCGTTCCTTCGCATATCCCAAAAACTTAAAGCTGCATCCGTTAATGCTTAAATGCTCAACTTCTTTTACATCAGGCACTGCTTCAAGAGGAATGGAAATTCTCTGCTTCGTTATCGCTTTTCTATCCTTGTTTCCAGCATAGCCTATGGACTTTCTATTAATCCTTAGACGTCTACTAATCTCATCGACGAGTCGTGGAGTGTCCCAATCCTTTTTTTCAAGTAAGAAGTAAGCATAGGCGCTTTCTTCAGCAGGCTTCTGAGTCAAATCCCTTTCTAAAGGCACTTCTTCAACAATAAAATCCTCTTCGGAATATTTCGTTTTCATGAGGAGACCTCTTTAAAAATGAGTTATAAGCTTTATGCAACATAAACTTTAATAAACAGCATTGCAATAGGAATCGTTGGGGGTATTTTATGCTGACATTTGAGGCTCTGTTTGAGCTACTTAGAAAGGAAAAGATAAATCCAGAACTGCAGAAGCTAGAAGAGGATTTTTTTAATCAAACAGTCCAATACCTGCAGGAAAAAACAGCAATCTTAGAAACAGAGCAGAAAGCAGATTCAATATTCTCTTCAGATGCGAAGAAAACAGCACTCCAATTAGAAAATGCGAAGAAAATAATCAAGGAGTTCTACGAAAAAAGGGAAAATAAGATCATCAACTTGGCAATGCTCTCTTCTCGTGCACAAATAAAGGATACCGTAACGAATCTTCTGCCGGAAGAAAAAAAGATCTACAAAGAAACATTGGACTTACTCACAAGATACCGCGAAGGCATACTCTACAACATCCTCAGCACCCAAAAAGTGCAATTAACAAAAATAGTGCTACCAAAAGATATAAAAACCGACCAAAATCAGTCATCAGACAGCAAGATGGTGCGTTTCTTGCATCCTGTACCGAAATTCGTGGCAGATGACTTGAACATTTACGGCCCATTTGAACAGGAAGATATGTCCTTCCTGCCAAATAGAACTGCAAGCTTGCTGATTAAAAGAAAGCGTGCAGAGGAAATAAAAATTGAAAATTCCAAAGATTAGAAGAACATTTTGTCCTTTTTGTAAAACGCAGACCGAACATATTGTAACTATTGCTAAAAAACGTGAAAGAGGATCATTGAAAAAAGGTTCTATAGCACGTCTGATGAAGAGAGGATCAGGAAAAGCAGGCTTTGGTAATCATGGGAAATTCTCAAGAAAAGCTATCTCTGCATGGAAAAGAGTTGGAGCAAAAAGCTCGAAGAAATCAGACTTCAGGTTGAAATGCAAGGTTTGTAATAAAACACAAGTAAAATCATCTGGCTCCAGAGCAAAGAAACTTACTTTAGAAGAAGCGACTTAATCTTCTTTAACTAATTTAACATAAACTGCAATCAAAACAACAACACAGATAACCAAAAACAAAGGTGCAAAACTACCGTACAATTCTGGTAGCACACTATAACCAGTAACACTCACAATTTCCTGAGAATACAACAAAATCGTCCCTGCTAAAACTGCAAAGGTAACTGCCAAAGTGGCAACCATCTTATGCACAGCAGAAGAATGCTCTTGTTTCTGAATCTTGACACCCCTCATAGATGTACTACTTGGAGCTTTATATATAAATATTACGCATAAAGACAAGATTTATAAACAAAAATCAGACAAACTCATTGACAATGAAAAAGGAAACCACAAGCAAGTTCATCAAGGTATCATGCTCGAAATGCAAGAATAACCAGGTTATTTTTGGCAAGCCTGCATCCAAAGTAGTCTGCCTCGTCTGTGGTAAAATCCTGGCAGAATCAACAGGTGGAAAAGGCTCAATTAAGGCAAGAATCCTTGAGGTATTGACCTAATGCGTTTCAAAAAGCAAGGTTTCCCTGCTGAAGGGGAAATAGTTCTGTGCACGGTCAAAAGAATCCAAAAAACAACTGTTTTTGTAGAGCTTGACGAATATCAAAACAACAGAGAAGGTATCATTCACATCTCTGAAATTTCTCCAGGAAGAATCAGGACAATACTCGACTTCGTAAAAGAAGGAAAAAAAATTGTCTGTAAAGTTCTCAGAAGAAATGAAAGATATGGAAACTTAGACCTATCATTACGGCGTGTTACAACAGGACAAAAATTAAACAAATTAAAAGACTTAAAGCTCGAAGATAAGTCGGAAAAAATTATAGAAGCAGTATGCAAGCAATTAAAGCTCGACTTCAATAAAGTGTATGACGAAGTTTCAAACAAGCTTCTCAAGCAATATGAAAGCGTTGGACTCGCCTTCCAGGCCATTGCAGAAAATGAAGAACTCTCCCTTGCAGATTCTGACGTGGACAAAAAAACAGCAGACGCCTTAGAAATCCTGATTAAATCCAGACTAAAACCTCAGGAAATAATCCTTACAAAAACAGTCTTGCTCAGCTCACCGAATCCAGATGGCATTGACGCAATAAAAAAATCATTGAAAAAAGCAATTGAGCTTGCAGAAAAGAAAAAATACGATTTGAAATTGTTGTATATTTCTGCACCAAGATACAGCCTAACAATTACCACGGCCAATCCAAAAGAAGCAGATGCACAAACTGAAGAATTACTCAACACAATAAAAGAATCGATAGAAAAAGATAAAGGAACTTTTGACGTAGAAAAAGCAAAGAAATGAAAGTAGAAATATTTAAGTGCAAGAACTGCGAGAGTTATACTCTAGAACGTGTCTGCCCAAAATGCAGCACAAATGCGGTAACACCAAAACCCGCAAAGTATAGCCCTGAAGACAAATACGGCCATTATCGCAGGATGGTAAAGATGGAGAAAGGAGAATTATGACTTGGACAATCAACAAAGTTGCAAATATATCATCCCGCAATCCAATTCTTATAGAAGGTCTTCCTGGCGTGGGCAATGTGGGAAAGATAGCAGTAGAATACTTGATAGACACGCTTAAAGCAAAGAAAATCTACGAGTTAAAATCAAATGAATTGCCACATTATGTCTTTGTTAATGAAGAAAGCTTGATAGAACTTCCAAGTATTGAGGTATATCAAGCAAAAGTAAACAACAAAACGATATTCCTTCTTTCAGGAGATGTTCAACCAACATCTGAGCGCTCATGCCATGACTTCTGCAACAAAATTCTTGAAACGTTTAAAAAAGCGAAAGGAAAGGAAATAATAAGCCTTGGTGGCATTGCATTGCACGAAGTTCCAGCAAATCCAGAATTATACTTCACTGCCAACTCAAAAGACATGTTAAAAAAATATTCTGCAGGTGCAACAACAAAGAAAAAATTACACGAATTCATAGGCCCGATAGTTGGCGTTACAGGATTGCTTCCAGGCCTCGCAGGAGAAAAAAACATCCCTGCAGTCACCATATTAGCAGAAACATTTGAAAGCCCTGGTTACCTAGGATTAAAAGAAGCAAGAAAGATAGTAAAGTACTTGAATACAAAACTCTCGTTAAATCTCAAGGAAAAAAACATTGACAGAGAGCTTGAACTTGTGAAAATATTGCCTAAAAAGAAAATGAAAACAAAAAAGAAGGAAAGCAAGAAAGTAATCACAAACGAAGAGCTACCATCTGAAGAGAGAGATGAAAACGAAGAAGACCTCAGTTATATAGGCTGATTAGTAAAAGATAAGTTGTGTTCCTTTGCCAAATGATGTGCTTTGACCAAGAGCATAGCCTTTATTTGAATAAGTGTTCTGGTTGACGTTGTTCTGATTCAAATTCTGGTTAAAGTTATTCTGTACAACATTAGCGCCAACATTAGCTTGATTGTATCCAAAGTTGTTGTTGATGTTATTCTTATACTGGTTATCTTTGAAGAAATTTCCAGCAATGCCATCACAAACTGTTTCCTTTATGACAAAATCGCTTGATTTGCCTTTGAAGTTAGCATTAATTTTCTTTGTAACGCATGCATCTTTTGTAAATGAATATCCATCATTGAGGTTGATTACCCCATTCTGATTGAAGTTTCCATAGTTCTTGTTGAAAAATGCTTGTGCAAAGAAATCATTGTTGTTTGCTGACTGGCTTCCAGTAAATGCATTCTTTTTGAATCCAGAGTTGTCGTATGAATTTGAGTATTTATTAAAATTATCATTAACAAAAATATTTGAGCTTGAAGATTGAGGAGAATTATAACCATAATTGCCATAAGGTTGGTAACCAGAATTTCCATAACCTTGATAACCTTGATTACTACCTTGGTTATTGTTATTACCTTGGTTATTAGATCCATAAAAATTATTTAGGTAGTTTGCTTCGGCAAAGTTGCCTAATGCAAAGAGCATTACAAATGCTGTAAATAACGTTAATAGTGTTTTTGTTTGTAACATATCTTTTGCCACCTATATGTAGTAAAACTACTGTTAAAGAGTATATAAACCTTTTGTTTTAATAATCTTGATGAGCACAATCCCAAAGCCCTTCGGCTAAAGGAGCAAAAGCTTTATAAAATGCATACACATACATACACAGATGTCAACGAAAACCATCTCAATAACAGAAGAAGCGTATGAAAGGCTCGCATCAAAAAAGCGAGAGAAAGAAAGTTTCAGCGAAGTAATAAACAGAATTACAAATAAGGTGAATATCATGGATTTTGCAGGAATTTTAAGCGAAGAAACAGCAAATAAATTAGAAAAAGAAATTTCGGAATTAAGAGCATTAAGCAGAAAAAGGGATAAACGAATGGAAAAGTTATGATTTTAGACACGAGTGCAATTATTGATTTTTTGCGAGGAAAACCAGACATTGCTGAAAAAATAAAAAAATTAAATGAAAGGAATATCCCATTGTATCTCACTTCTATTGCTATATTTGAAATTTTTAAAGGAACCATGGCCGTGGATAACGAAAAAGAATTGAAAAAAATACACCTTCTATTAGAATCCTTAGGTGTTTTGTCATTTGATGCTTCTTCAGCAAAAGAGGCAGGAATCATTCATAAAACCCTCAAAATGAAAGGGCAGATAATAGATCCAGAAGACAGCATGATCGCGGGCATTGCTAAGATAAATAGAGAGCCAATCCTAACAAAGAATGTAAAACATTTTGGAAGAATAGATGCACTAGAAGTAGAGTCTTATTAAACAGCGTTTTTAACCTGTATATTGGTCGTTATAGCCTGTCGATAATCATAATCAACATCAATAATCAAAAGGTCTTGGTAGCTAACGTCCTGTAAGCTTGAAGTGTCAATCGTGCAAGTAAGCTCTTTCTTGTTTCCTACTAATCGTGCATTGCCTGTATTTGATTTTGCAAATGAACTACATTCAGCCTTAAAGTTTCCTTGCGGGTTTGTTAAAGTAACCTTTACCATATCCTTGTTATCTTCTTGCCCCTTACAAGAATCAGTAAATGAACCTGGCAAGTAAGTTAAATCTCCGCCAATATTCTCAACAGTAAAAGATAATTGAACTTTTCCAGAACCAACTGCTTTCTGACGCATGTTGGAAACTTGTATTGGTGCTCCAGAATTGAATACTTGCACTGCTGGATTTGTGGTATCACAAACGTCTTCAATGGACTTTTTCACAACATCTTTCTTCAAGCATAAGTTAGCCAAAGCTTCAGTATTATAATTGTAACACAAGTCAGCTCGCAAAATAGTATTGATATCTGCAGCAACATTATTGATATACTTTGCCTGAGGGAATTCCAATATCTCTTCTGCACCTTCAACAATAAATCCCTGGTCACTCGTTGTTCCAAGTATCTCGACAGTATTCTTTGTATTAAAGGAGCTCAAACTGAAAGCATTGGCATCAATACCGCTTAATGAAGCAATTGCCTTTCCAATAGGAACATCATACTCTCCTAAATTTCTCACAAGCAAAGTGATAAAAAATTCTTCCTGACCATCATCAAGTACAGTTGCAGGAGGCTCATCTTCCTGAAATGCAAATTCTAATCCTTTTGTGCCACCAACATAAGGCCCTGCAACATCTCCTTTGTTGCTCTTTTGTTGACATCCAGCTAATAATAGGAGAAGTAAGAAGGCTATAATCAATCCCTTTTTGCTCTTTTTCATTGTATGTATCTAATAGTAACTACTTTAAAAGATTAACCCTTAACCTTGATCTCATCGGTCTTGGTGCTGAAAAGATAAGTGTAATCAAGTTGCAAGTTCATGCTGACAGCCTTTATTGGCTCGGCTATTGGCACTTTTGCATTGCAGGTTACTTTTGCAGATCTTCCATCGTTTAATTGTAACTTCATTGGCAATCCAGAATAATCCGGATCATTATAATTTAACTTTGAAGCAGATGCATCAGATCTGCATCGCAAATCAATCACGCCTCCAATGCTCACAATATCAAAGTTAACAACGTTAAATTCATTAGGGTTTTTTTCATTTTCATTGATTGACACAACATCTCCATCACCTTCATTAGTAATATCAATGTCCAATGTTAAGTCACTAGTATCCTCAGCCGTTCCTGCATAATATCTCACAACTTTTTTTACATAAACAGGATATTGCTGGCTCTTTGAATCTATCTCTGGATTCTTCCCGCTCGTTGATAATGCTTGATTGTTTTTGCAACTCTGATCATATTCTCCTTTTGGATTTGTGACACAAAAATGAATCGCAACATCGCTATGCACATCATACCGCACACTCGCAAAGAATTGCGTTGTCGCTGTGAGCTCTGGTCCGCCATCTTCAAAGCTATACTGAAAGAATCCCCATGGATACTGTCCAATACCAGGATACAATTTTCCGTCAACATACTCTGCAGAGCCAACTTGGAGCTGTACATTTTCCTTATCATCAAAACCAGGATAAGGAGCATTATCCCACAAGTCCATCTCTGCACTCACAGGATCCTGCATATAGCTCGCAATATCTAATCCAACATTAAAATCTCCAAAGATTTCACCATTCTTTCCACCAGGGTTTCCCTCTTGGAATCCAATAACCAATCCTTTTTTCGGATTAACTCCTTTAATGTCAACCTTTTCAAACTGTAATCCTGCATCATTTTTGTTATTTCCAAAAATGTTATTGGCAAAATCAGGTGCTGATCCACCAATTCCAGAAAGTTTTTCACATCCAACAAGCAGCAATCCAATAAATAAAATTAAAAGAAAGTTTCTAGCCGACATTGTAGTAATCCGCCTCCACATAACCATCATTGCTATCTGATATTTTTTGTTGATTATTCTGTGCAGCATAGCCACCTTCAGCATAAAGTTTGCCTTCCTTTATTTCTATTTTCTTTGTTGTTGAAACCCTGTAATCATACGTTGCATCTGCTTTCAGTTCACTAAAGATTACCTTAAGTGCTGGCCTTGTTACTTTGTATTCACAATAGAAATCAAATTCTGTCGCCTGACCAAAGGACTCTTCAATAATTTCCTTGTTAAAATAACTCCAGTAATCATCACTGCTATCCAACACAGTATCTCCTCCAAAATTATCACAGGAAATTAACTCAAAATTCTCTTGAGGTAATGCTAGTTCTATTTTCTCAACTTTAATGATGTCTCCATAATAGTCTCTATCCTTCCTTAAAGCCAGTCGTAAAGAATAAGGAGTCACTTCAGTTTGAGGTTGTTTTTGCGTTTGCATCGACAGTCTTGTTAATCCGCAACCATAAACACATTGTGCTTTTGTAACACCTTCTTTCTTGTCCAGGAAAGGATCATCAATGTTCTCAAAGGGCTCTTTCCCTTGAGCTTTAATCTGTGTCAGCAAATCATCTTGCAAAGTATACACTCTCAATAAACTTGTCGTCGTGAAATCTTGGTATTCTCCAAATATGGTGGCAACTAAAAATCTTATGTCTTCTTTTTTATTTGTTCTTTCTTCTTTACTTAAGTTAAGTTCAACACCATCAAACTTGCAGAGGTAATGTAAAGTTTCATCCTGACCGGCATTGATAACAATTTCTGTTCCAAGAATACCTGCCAAAGTTAACGCACCAGTTTTATTTGTTTCGCCTTGATTAATACTGCAATAAAACTTTACTTTGGTGTCATGATCTTTCAATGCAATAACATTAACATCGCCTTCAACAATAATAGTTTCACCTTCAACATATTGGGTTTTTCTGCTGCTCACGCTTTCAAATAATATTCCTTTTGTTGGAACATCTTCAGCAGACTTTGGTGGTGCAGCAAAAGGATCTGCTGATGAAAGTAATTGATCAGGATTTTGAGCAAAGAATCCTATTTCTTTAGCCCATGCATTAAATGCCTTGGCAGCTCCAGAGCTCTCGATTTTCGCTCCTGCAACACCAAAAAATCCACTTTCGCCACCGCTAATAATCAAGTTGCTAGCAACCCATATAATTCCACCAATAATTGCAAGAGTAAAAAGAAAAGGAATTCCTTTGACAATGATATCCGGCAAAAAAGGAGAAATCATGCCCCATACAGCCTTCAAGACAACGATAGCAATGATAAAAAGAGTTCCATACACCCAGAACGTATTTCTTAAAAAATAAGAAAGCACTAACAAAATAACAAGAGTTGCAGCTAACTTTCTCAGACTATGTGAAACTTCGTAATTGAATCCCTTCTTCTCAGAATCTCGTTCTTCTCTTCTTCCATCTCTTTTTTTTTCAGAATCTTCCTCAACCATTAATGAACTCCTTTAAGCAAGAAATATATCTAAAGCAACAACCTCTAATGGAGTATCTGGAACTATGCTAATCACATTCTCGCCTTGGTAACCAATGCCGTTTAAATCTGTCGTAAACTCTATCGATGAGCTGTCAAAATACACAGGAAATCCATTCACATAGAACGTTCCTTGCTTTCTGTATCCATCATTTACAAATCTTGCACGCAAGACGATGTTCGCTCCTTGTTGCACTGCATCCATTTCTGCAGGACCTAAAGTAAAGTGCCCTTTGTAAAATTCAGCTGAAGAGTAATCTCCTTCAACAACAACGTTCTCAAGTGTATATTCTCCCTTGTCAATTGCAAACTCAAGGATGTTTCTTCCAGCAATCAAATCCATAGGGCTGAAGTCAATTTCAGCAACACCTGCATCACAAACAATCTCTGCGTCATGCACTAACTTGCCATTCAGGCGTATACCAAGCCTCCCAGTTTCAGTTACCTTCAAGCAGTTTGGCCTGAATATCAGAGACATTCTATTCAAATCATAAAGCTCTTGCTCAGTCAAAACAAATTGTCGTATCTCGTAACTATTTTCACGCAAGAACGTTTTTATCACAACAACATCTTTCAAGGTGTATGTATTCTTGGACATGAAAGCAAATAAGCCAGGAGCTTTCACTTCAAAGGTTACTCTATTGACTTGTCCAATAACTGATTTTGGTATAGTCACAGGAAGTAAATCACTGGTAATTTCTCCGCTTAACACTTTAATGCCATTTACTGTGATAGTCATTTCACCTTTTGCATCAACAACAAAAAACAATAATTTAACATCTTGCAGAGTAGTAGTATCATCAATATCAAAAATAAATTCTGCTTTGTCTTTGGAGACTAAAGTGCTTTCAATATGCACATTTGCAGCAAGAGTTTCATATTCTTTTTCTTCTGAAGAATAAAGGCTAATGCTTGCTAAATCTCTCTGCAGTAATGCAACTGCATAAGGCTGTAAAAATCCAGGAGAATCACTAAAAATATTTCCATAACCTTCTCCATAGCCTCCTAGTGAAGGAACTCCATCATTTGTATACATTCCAGGAGGAGTTATTGGCTCTCCCATCATTGCCTGCTTTTCTTGGGTTGGCAAAAGAACGACATAAATGGTCAGAAAAAGAGCAAGCATCATGATGAAGTATGCTGCAGCAGGTGTATCGCCTTTTTTAGACATTCTCAAAAAAACAGTATTCCTCGTTATATTTGACCACCTCTGACAAAAGGAACAAAGCCAAGGCATTATTTAAATCTTGCTGAAACGACTTCTTTAGGCTAAGAAGATATGTACCGTGCTACTTTCTTTCGCAAGGTACGAGTATTTGCCCATTTGGCATAAGCCTGCCAACCTTGAAAGATTACTTCAGCATAAAAGTTAGATTCACTTAGTTCCTTAGAAATGAACAAATTCTATCTAAAACTTCATTAAATTTTTCTTGCTTTAATGATCCAACTTTATATTTTACTAATGATCTTTCGATAGAAGCAATTTTGTCTATTCGAACAAAACTTTCTCTTTTAAGATTGCCCTGCTTAAAATCCTCTTTTTTTAGAGGTATCTCAACAGACCTTTCGTAGGGAGTGCCAGTTATTTGCGCAACAATGATGTCCTCTCCTTTTGGAACTTTTAAAATTACAATTGGCCTTCTTTTAGTATCTTTTAAATCAGAATAGGGAAATTCAATTACTACAATTTCTCCCCTTACAAATCCTTCCATGCTTCATCCTCTTCTTTCGTAAGCCATGCTTTAGCAAAGGATTTTTCAGATAACAACGCTGTTTCTGGAATTGATTTTTTGAGTATTATTTCATCATCTTTTCTAATGACTATTAATTTATCTCCCACTTTGATGTCCTTACGCATTTCCAATGGTATGACTACCTGTCCTCTTGAGGACATCTTTGTTACTTCAATTTGCATAAATAAGATTAATCTTATTTCTATTTAAAGCTTTTCATAGATGGATACAAGAAGAGCTATAAGCGTTGTTGTGTTTATTTCGGAGTGTTTACGAATCTATTGCTTCGCTCATTTTAAATAATCATAAGTATTTCTATTTTTCTTCATCTGTACTTAATGTCGCGATTGTATTTTATGACTCTTTTTTAGAGAGTTCTAGTAACAAACGTGTAGCCCAACCATAGTGCTATGGCTAGGATGAAAAAAGAACAAGAAGTAATTTTTAAATCTGCTTATTTGCCAAGTAAAAGTTTGAACTGAATGCAAGAAAGTAAAAATGAACCACCCAAATCGTAAGGCTTATATATGTGCCAGCACATAATTATGTGTGATGATACTATGGGAAACATGACCTTATCCATACCGGATGAAGTACAGAAGGAGATGAAACAATTTTCCGAAGTCAAGTGGAGTGAAGTAGCCAGGAAAGCAATCCAAGAACGCCTTGAGACCTTGCAGTTGGCTGAAAAGCTTGCAAAGAAGAGCAAGCTATCGGCAAAGGATATCAAGGAGTTCAGCAGAAAGATAACAGCATCTGCAACAAAGAGGTTCCTGGATGCACGTAGTTCTTGATACGAATATCTTGTTTTCTGCGTTGATTCGTGATTCAACGACACGAAAGTTAATCCTTGAATATGAAGGAACCTTCTTGTTTCCCGAATATATTTTCGAGGAAGCAAAAAAGCATAAAGACGAGATATTTCGAAAATCAGAGATGCGTGCGGATGAATTCAATAGACTTCTTGCTTTGATTTTGAGAAAGGTAATCATTATCCCCTATGAAGTGCTTGAATCATATCGCCAGGAAGCATATGAAATTGTGAAGAACATAGATATCAACGATACACTATTTTTTGCCTGTGCGTTGGCATACAAAGGAAGCATCATCTGGTCAAATGATTCTAACTTAAAGAAGCAATCACAAATAAAGGTCATCACTACAGCAGAAGCGATAGAACTTTTGTAAATCCAACACAATACCTCTCAAGTAAAAACTCTGAAAATAAATTTTGAGTTGCATATAAATACACTAAGAAAAGAAATAGAGAAAAAGCTAAAAGAGACTAATATAGAAAAATAATCAGCCATTCCACCACGTTCGAGCATTATGTGCAGGTTCTACAACCTCATCCAGAAGGCTAAACCTTCTTCTTCCAGAATCTCTGAAATAACCAATTAACTTTCCAAGAGCAAACGCGCCAAAAGTCATCAATAAATCTTTTCCTCCTTTAACAAAGAAATCTTTTCCGCTAATATTGGCATTGTACAAGTTAATCATCTCAGGTGCCATCATAAAAGTATAGCTTCCACATACCCATTTAAATTTATTTTCAATACTTGAAAACCCAAGTGCAACTGCTCCTGCAATGCCCACCCCATCATGTATCAACCCGCTGAAGCTAACAGCTTCACCAACATCGCGGTAATAAATTTGTTTAATTTCTTCAACAAGCCCATGTGGTTCCTGTAAATTTCCAGTGATTTTCTGTTCCAAGGAAGTCGTTGCCCCTTGTAATCTTCTTTCTATGTAAGCATGATAAGGTGTAACATTGTGATAGGTAACTTGGCTCGAAGTTTCACATGCTTCTTCCTTTTTATCACATCCAAGGCCATACCACAGCATCACAGCTCCAATACCTGCAGTAAAAGCAGATCTGAATCGGTCTCTCCAATAAGTATCGGTCATACTATTTTGTCATATGCTTGTTTTATAATATGTTTTTACGAAAAATTCGAAAACTTTCCGACAGAAGAAATATTTATATACTCCAGAATATATACCAAAGAATATACTCAAAATGACGGAAAAAACAGATTTACCACCAATAGCCAAAAAAGCCCTTCAAGCAGGTTTAGGAGCAGCTCTCATATATTGTGCAATTACGGGAAATCCTGGGTGTTCTGACAGCACACAAGTAATCTATCATACTCAACCACCCTATTCTAAGTACATTGAAAGAAGACTGCAAGCTCTTGAAGAAAAAGAAAAGTGGAGTTTGTTAGAATATTCCTTGCTTGGAGCAGGTGCACTTGCCTTAGGTGCAACAGGCTACGTTTTAGGCAAAAGAAAAAGTTCTCCAACAATAGAAACAAGAGTTGCAAGCTAAGCAATTTCTTTTCTCAATAAGCATTTACTAAACTTAACAAACCTCGGTTCTCGTAAAAATAAAGAAACCAATAATTTCTTCGGATATTCTCTGTCAAATTCATAGATGACATCTTTCACACTTTTTTTCTCACACATCCGTATCAATTCATTGTAATCTTCTCGTGTAAACCTATTCATCAATTTTCTCATCATCAAGTGCGTTTTCAAATTTTTTCCAACAGTTTTATCTAATCCTCGCTGGTAACTCCCTTCAGGCATTTCTTTAGCAATAACTTCACTCAAAACATCGGCGGCATGCATGCCAGGAATGATTCCGCCATACGTTGTTGCCTTAACCTGTGTCGCAGCATCTCCAATCAAGTAAACTTTTTCTTTTTCATAAGTTAATTTTGGATTATAAACTGGAATAGCTCCACTTTGCCATTCTATGACCTCTCCAGGCCTTCTTTTCATGAGTTTCTCAAAATACGTTTTCACATTCGCATGGCTCGCAACCCCAATTCTTGCAATCTTTTCATCTTCAGGCACCAACCATCCAATGTAATTTCCTTCATCCAAGAAAAACTCGACAATGCTAGAATCAATCTTTTTCTTCATGCGTACTCTTGCCTGGTGTCCAACAACGAATTTCCTTCCTTCATAAATTCCATTGCATCTTCCAACAGTTGTCCCAGGACCATCAGCACCAACAACAATCACATCTTCGCTTGTTTTTCCATTGCCAAATTGCAATTGATATTTTCCATTCTCCTTCTTCATCGAGGTTAATTTCCACCCAATATTATATTCTGCACCATGAGACTTCGCAAGCTCAGCAAGGTGTGCATCAAATAACGTTCGATCAACAATGTAATTCTCTTTCAGTTTAATGCTCACAAATTTTCCTTCAGGAGAATACACATCAGTTTGGTTTATTGTATTGACAACAAAATCGCCTTCAGCTTTCATGAAGTCAGTCAAGTAAGGAGTCAATATGCCAGTGCATGCAACAGGAGCTCCAATCTTCTTGTGCTCTTCATACACCTTGACAGGAATGCCTTGCTGAGCCAACTTGCTCGCCAAATAGTTCCCAACAGGCCCTGCCCCAATAATGCTTGCCATTGCAGCCATCCTACCTACAAACTTTATAAACCTATTCCAAAACGTTTATGATGATGCTACTATTTGACACAATAATTATAACAGCAGTTTTATTATCGCTGCTCATTGCCTCTTTCACCGATTTAAAAACAAGAGAAATTCCTGATTGGATAAGTTATGGTTTAATCTTCTTTGTCTTGTGCACAAGATTACTGCAATCATTGCTTACAAAAGAGTACACGTATTTCACATCCTCATTGCTAACATTTGCAGTTTTCTTTGGTTTTGGAAGTTTGCTCTATTATACTAGACAATGGGGAGGAGGAGATGCAAAACTTTTAGCAGGATTAGGTGCAGCTTTTGCAACATCCCCTTTTTACATCACAGCATCACAAATAATTCCTTTCCCAGGGATATTAGTCTTAAACATTTTGATAATTGGAGCAATCTATGCTATAATCTTTGCAACATACCTCGCATTAAAACATAAAAAATCCTTTATCATAGAATTCAAGAAGCTGAACAAAGAACCAAAAATGCGCACAACAAAAAGTATCATCCTCATCATTGCAATTGCTTTTGCATTGATTTCATATTTTTACTTCCCAGAAAACTTAAAGGTTGTCGGAGGATCTTTTGCATTGATACTGCTGATAATGCCTTACCTCTTGGTGTTCATCAAGAGTGTTGAGCTTGCCTGCATGTACAAGACGGTCACTCCTGAAAAGCTCACAGAAGGTGATTGGGTGCAGGAAGATGTGTATAAAGGCAAGAAGCTCATTTACAAAACGAAACCTTACGGCATTGATATGAAGTCAATAGAACTTCTCAAAAAAGAAAAAATAAAGCATGTTTTAATTAAAGAAGGTATTCCATTCATACCATCTTTCCTGTTAGGCACAATTGCAACATTAATCCTTGGCAAAGTTATTTTCTTTCCCGTATTATAAGCTCTTGTAAATATCTTTTCTATGCCCAAATTTGAGCATGACGATTTTATCTTCTTCTTTTTTATAAGCATAAATTATTCGAAAAGGTGCAACATTAAGGTCTTCTTTCTTCAAAAGAATCATCACTTTCTTCAATCTCTTCTTTAATCACAACAGGTTCTTTTTTCTTTTCAGTTATTTGTAAGTTGACTTTACTTTGTAATTTACTCAGCGTATCCTGCAGTTCTTCTTGCGTTATGGGTTTCCCACCAAACTCAATCTTCACTGTATCATCTTTATACCGTGGAATAACATGCACGACGGCATGCCCAATTTTCTGCCCAGCGACAGCACCATTAGAAACAACAATATTAGTACCTTCAGATTTCATAACCTCAAAAACAACACCAGCAATCTTATTTGCAGCAACAAAAACTCTTTTACTCAAGTCATCAGACATCTGTGTACTAAACACAACATGCTCTTTCGGAATAACTAGAACATGACCTTTTGACGCAGGAAAAATATCGAGAACACAAATTATCGCATCGTCTTCATAAATCGTAGCACTCTGAGTACTGCCATCAGCAATAGTGCAGAATACACAGTTATTGACTTCTTGACCCATTTACCCCATTGCCCTGCCAACGCTGACAACCTCCACGCTTTGTATTTCATCTTCTTTCGTTAATGCTTCTTCCAAATCGTCAGTAGTTCCTTTATTCTCATCATAAGAAAAAGAAACCTTAACAGCGTTCAATCCAAATGCAACAGGCTCTTCACTCATAACTCCGTTAATTGTGCCGCCGAAATTCGCAATAGCATCTTTTAATTTAGATTTAATATCTTCTAAATCACTATCAGGATTATCTGGCATTACCTTAAAAGTAACAATGACTTTAGCCATTTTTAGTTAGGACCTTCAAACTCACATTCAGGACATCGGTATTTTGCAGAAATCTGTCGCGCATTATATGACCTGATAATCTTCTGCTTTCCACACTGAGGACAATCAAAGGTAACGCTGCCTTTGTCATTCATGACGTCAACACCAGTGCTTATACATTTGTAGGCTTTTCTTTCCATGGTACAAAGAAGTTCAAAAAAGCATTTATAAAACTTGCTAAAATTGGTCTTTAGCGTCTAAAAGCCATGAAAACAACAGAATTAGCCATAATGTAAAAATAAAAAACGCGTATTGCTACGCGCTTCAATGTAATTAAACACACTCATAAGTGCAAGTGCACTCTATGCCAACATCGTTATTATTTGGAAGTTGACATGCATTTGGAGTTGGTGCTGCTGTTGAACAGTGCGATAATTCGACTGTTTTTCCTGCCGGACATTTTGGAGGATTATCATTGAATTTGTCAATGCATCCTTGTATGTTGTTGCTGTATTCGTTTCCATCTGCATCCTTTCCAGCGGTACAGACAGTCTTTGTGCCTTGTCCACCAACAGGTGCAGGTGCGACTTGTGCTTTTGCACCACTCACAGTTCCACTTACTTGTGCCTGTACGAAAACAAACCCAAGAATTAATACGGAAATTACTCCGTATACTAAAAATTTGTTCATTTTGTTGTAAACCCCCTATCACTTCAATGAACTATTGCCTAAAGAGATAGCTTTGAAATATATAAGACTTTGCTGAATCTTTTTGTTCCTACACTATCACAAATTTTTTGAGGAATTTAAAGAGGGAAATTGTTAAAAAGAATTTAAAAAGGGTCTTTTCTTGTGTAATGTTAAGTCCCCGTGGTGTAGCGGATAGCATACGACCTTGCGGAAGGAAATCTACAAAAAGGTCGGGACCCAGGTTCAAATCCTGGCAGGGACATTACTTCAAAATTCTTTTCCTTGCAATCCTTGATAAATTTCCCTGCGAACCATTCTCCTTTTGTATCGTGGATAAAGAAAAGCCAATGCAAAAAGTCCAAAAATAATACCAAAGAATCCTAAAAAGAAAAGAACACCTGCAGTAATAATTGCATTTGGCCCAAGAGGATCTTGTTTGTTTAAAGAATAATGTGCAGGTAGTAAAGTCAAAGCAAAAAATATCAGGAGTATGAGAAAAACAATGAGGCCATTGTAATAATTCATAAAATCTGATAGACCAACAAGTATTTAAGTTTATTTTCACGAATGAAAGAGTTCATTGCATTCATTTCTCATAAACTCTTTAACAAGAAAGATACTAGAGTCTCCTTTTTCTAAAATGACCGAAACTGGGATGTCAATAGTTTTCCAAGACCAGTCACCATTTCCATTTGTTTTTCTGAACTTTATCATGTCGCTTATCTTCGCGCCATAAACAATTCCTTTCATTCTGGCCCAAACAACATCTGATGCACACATCGGGCATGGTTCGTGTGTTGTATACAAAACACATTCACTAAGATGCCTCTTACCAAGTGACTTAGCCGCATTTCTAATAGCTAGAATTTCTGCATGATAAAAAGGATCTTCATCTAACTTTACGCGATTACCAGCACGAGCGATAATCTTGCCATCTTTAACAACAACAGCTCCAACAGCATAATCTCCAGCCTCCCTTGACTTTATTGCTTCATCAATTGCAGCTTCCATAAATTCTTTTGCTGGATGCATAAGAACTTAAAATTTCTATAAATTATAAAGGTTTGTATAGAAACATGAATAATCAAAATATAGCTTCGAGCTCTTTTTCAAGATTAAGGGTTTCGCCAAGATTCTTTCTTTTTACAATCTTAGAAACTAGATCAGCAGTAGCATCAATCTTTGCATTGGGAATGTCTTTCCTTCCAGCTACAAATTTCATGCCATAACGTTCACTACCTTCTTGAGATGACATTGTTTCCTTCATCATATCATAAAGAAGAGAATCAGCCATAACGAAAGGAACATAACCCATCATTGATTCATAAACTAAAATGCTTGCCATTTTAAAAAAATAAAAGCATCGAAGACGTCTCCGTCACAACGTCACGTCTTTGATACCTTCATTAGTCACAATAAAAGTGCACTCAGCATCTGGCAAGGCCGGCGCATCCACTAATTTGGCTACTCTCGTGCCTTTCTTTCCTCTTCGTAAGTAAACCCTTACCGTGCTTGTATGCGCAACGATATGCCCACCAATAGCCTCAGTCGGATCCCCAAAAAAAGTATCTGGTTTTGACATGACTTGGTTTGTAAGATAAATAGCCAAGTTATACTGTGTGGCCAATTTCAACAATGCATGCATATGCTTATTCAATTTCTGTTGTCGATCAGCTAAGGTTCCACGTCCAGCAAATTCACTTCTAAAATGTCCCATCAAACTATCAACAATGATGAGCTTCACAGGTAATTTATCCTTCTTAATCAAGTCCTCAACTTTTTCAGCAAGGAGCATTTGATGATCACTATTAAATGCGCGAACACCTCTAAAATTTTTCAATGCTTCCTCAGGATCCAGTCCTTTTGCAACAGCAATTGGTTTCATATATTCAGGGCGTAAAGTTCCTTCAGTATCAATCCATACGGCAATACCTGATGCCCCACCTTGCTCTTTAGGTAATTGGACATTAACAGCTAACTGATGTGCAAGGCTTGTGTTATGAAGAATAGTTGGCATATTCCCTCCAACAAACAAATGTCCTTCAGGAACAACCATGTCATACACATAATCATTATATTTTACAGGAGCAACTTCTACTACAGTGTCCCATAAAAAATAAAGAGAATTCGTAATGTTTTTTATGGTCTGAGATAAAATTTCTTTCCTTGAAGTTAGCTCTTCAATAAAGAACTCCTTTATCTTGCCGATTTTCTCAGCATCATGTTGAGGAATCCCCCTTTGAGTATAGTTAGACATTGTAGTCTTTTTAAGCCCAAGCTTCTCACTGACCATATTAAATGCCATTGGAAGAAGATCATGTAATTCTTTAAATTCTTCTTTACTCAAAGTAGGCAAATTGTTTGCCAGCTTTAAGGCTAGCTGTATATTCTCCAGTCCTGCTTCAAATATTGTTTTAATAGAAAGCAGAGTTTCTTCTCCCACATTTGTAACAGAAGCTCTATTTGTGAGAACATCATAGCTGTAATGATCAAGAGAACGTTTTCCTATTTTCTTCCTCATTTTGCCCCTGTTACTACCAAGCGCATTCCTATAGGTCTCAACTATATGCTCAATAATCGGCAAGGGATATCCATATTTAGAATTCCTCGTTCGATAATTTGCCTTCTTTAGTTTAAATGGTAATGCATTAAGAATTTCACGCTGCTTGCCAGAAATGAACAGTCGATGAAAAAGATCTCCATTTACCGTCTTTTGTGAAGCAGTGCATGGAACTCCCAAACGTAAAAGAAGATAACTCAATCCATGCGCCAAAATTTCACTTTTTGTTGACAACTCGACAGTGCCATTTTCTGGACAATGTGCGTCTCCATCAAAGTAACCTGCCAAAAAGTTTGTTATAACCTCTTTGTTTCCGAGAAGAACTTCTTCAGGGATATATTTTGTTCCAGCAGTTGTTTCATAAAGATTTCCCAACAAGGAGCGCACTATTTTTCTGAGGGAGATATTATAGCAAATATCTTCTCTCCTTCTGTCCTCATACACTGCAGAGATATATCCGAATCGATGTTCGATATATTTCTTTAGCCAACTAACGATAGTTACATCACTATTGGAAATAGCTTTTCCTCCACCTTCAGCGACATATAATCCTAAAAAGTAAGCGTCATCATTATCCATTGTTTTTTCTCCTTCATAGAGAAGTATCTTTGGATAAGCTATAGGATCGCCTTCTTTAAGTGCTCCCGCAGGAACCCAATGCAAACCCTCTTTAAAGGAAAGAAGCTTATGTGGTCCTGTAATGCGCAGTTTTCTGCCGCGTTCAGTTCTAATCTCATAAATAGTATCAACATGCTCTCGATAAATCATAGATGCGTTTGTTTGTTGCAAGTGATTTCCTTGTAACCCCATCACTTTTATTTCTGGAGTTTCAACAACAAATCCATCATCATGTTTTTTTTCTCCATGGATATTTTTGTATTTTTCATAAATCTGCGAAAGTTGTTGCAGATGTGGTTTACGGCTATTGAAATACAATACTGGAGTGTCTGAAGCTGCACATTTTCCACTTCCGTATGCTCCATAACATTCCGTTATAGCTCCTGTCTCTATTCCGCCGCCAATCATTGCATCGAATCCTTTCGATCCAGTGCTGATTCTTTCCACTTGTAGTCTTTTCTCATAAAGTTCAAGGCCGCTTTCGAATCCCATGTCGAGAGAATTTCTCGCCGTATTAATTATTTTTCTTGCAACAGCTTCGCTTACGCCAGCAGTTTCAGCGACAGCGGCCGGAGTCGCAACAGCAAGTGCCATCAAAGAATCAAAACCTGCCTCAGTAAGTTTCTCTGCGGTTGCAGCACCTACTCCGGGCAGATCAGTTAAAGTAATTTGTTTCTTAGTCATTTCAATCATTCCTCATCATCGTCTTTTGCATTTTCATTGAAAAGCAATAAATCTTCCTGTGCTTTCTGCAAAACTAAAATTGCTTTTTGAAGATCGTTCCTTCTCAGATTAATCACATCATGTCGCCACAAATCTTCTCCAGGTTTACGGTAACTTCGTGTCAAGCTCACAGTCTTGAATTCAACCTCAGAACCGTCTTCCATAGTTTTTTTATTTTTCCACATGGCAACCTTCATGTTGCCTGCCTTCCATTCCTTGAATGGTCGTTTTGGAGCTGCCTCCATAGAACTCATTTTTGTCATTTTGTATTCCTCCTACTCTTGCATTACGCAAAAGCCCCATAAGGTTTTGATTTAATATGTCCTCTTAGGACAAATCCAGAAAGTTTATGATATTTATAAAGAAGTATATCGTAGGTGAGAAGTGTGAGAAGTGCGTCTACTATTGTTATAGACAGGCACTAATCGCACATCACCGGTCTTTTCATCACAAACACTCACAATATGAAAAGTGACTTTTTTCTCTAAACAGCCTTGTCCTCGCAAACATGAAGGAAGACAAGCATCCTGTAATCCGCGTTCATCATCACATTCACATTGCTCAAGAAGTAGTCGTACTTTCTTCTGATAGTGAGAAGTTAACATACGAGAAAAGATGAAAGGCTGTTTATATAATTTGCGCAGTTCTTGGTATGACGTATTCTCGTGTGCTTAGATAAGTTTCTTTGAGCCTCATTAATGTCTCTCTCCAAGCATTGTCTCGAATGAGAATAGGAATGACACCTTTACTACCTCGTAAATCTTTTCCAGTATCCAACACATCTAGCTCAATCTGGCGCGCAAGTCTTTCTGTTGTTTTAGCAGAAGGATGCCAGCGACTCATGTGAGCGAGCCTAGATGCCCCATGGACAACGACTAACTGCCCTTCAGCAGCAAGTTCTGACTCCGACCCCAAGTCAACCCAATACGAGTTAGGCAAATTCATAGAAAGTAAACCTTGATGAAGATGTGCATCGACAAGTTCACTACGTAAATCATAAATAAATGAAAAACCACGAGATTGCAAATAGGCAGCTTCAGGAAGATGTAATGGAGCAATTCCTTCAAAGAAGTTATCATAGGTTTCCGGATGTGCCTTACCAAATTTATATTCTTTTAATCTTGGATCACAACAAATTTCTTCAACAGTCATAGGTGTTCAGTCAAAAGAAAACTCAGAGGTTCTTTAAAAAAGTTTGTATGTTGTTGCATAGTTATAAAGAAAAAATTAATGTTCAAACGTCTTCGCTTTCCAGTCAGAAACATTTATATAGAAAGTAAGACCTATCTTACACATGGAAATAGCACTAACCAAAATGAGCTCAAAAGGCCAGGTAGTCATACCTGCGGAAATGAGAAAAGACCTCAATGAAGGAGACAAATTAATTCTCATAAAAAATGGAAACCAGCTACTCATGAAAAAAGCAAGTGACTTAGACAAAAATCTCAAAGAAGACTTGGAATTTGCGAAAAAAACAGAAGAAGCATTAAAAAGAATTCAATCTGGAAAAGCAATAAAGATGGGCTTTGATGAATTCATTGAAAGTATGAAAAAGTGGTAGATGTAATCTTCGAAAATTATTTCAAAAAAGAATTTAAAAAAATTAAGGATAAATCTCTCAAAGAAAGAATCATAAAACAGATACAAAAGATTAAAGAAAATCCAGAAATTGGAAAGCCAATGAGATATTCTCGATCAGGTACAAGAGAGCTTTACATCTCCCCCTTTCGTTTATCCTATAAAATTGAGGATAACACTATTTACATATTGTGCTTATATCACAAAGATGAGCAATAAAGTTTTGTGATTTGTAAATATCTTAAGAACGAACACTTATAGTAACTAAATTACTTCCTTTTCTTGTAAGATAACTCTCAACGGTTTTTCCTTCTAAATGAGAAACAAGTCGTGCACCTGTCCGAGAAAGAATCTCATAGCAATCGTCTAATTTAGTAAGTCGAAAGTTTCTTCGAGAACCATCTTCATAAAGCAAAGTAAAACGTAATTTAAGATTTTCATGAACAGGAGACAACCCATCGCCAAAAGCACCAAATTCCGGCCGCGTGATTCTTGCCACCTTCATAATCAAATCATCTCGCTCATCTATGCCTTCTCTGCGAAAACCATCACTATACCATTTCTCATCAATACCAAAATCCAATGCTGTACCTTGTATTTTTCTTGCCATTTTCTAAATAAACAAAAGGGTAGTTTAAATATTTTTCTTCAATGATGCCTTCCATGGCCTAGCTTTACTCGTTTGTGATAATGCAAAAGAGTAGGATTTTCCAAATTGTTTTTAGTCTTCTCAAGATTGAACAAAACAAGACATCCTGCTAAAGACATAATGCCCACAAGACCAAAGGTAAAAGTAAATCCAATAAACTCGGCTAAAGCTGCACCAATAGTTGCAGTTACAGCCATACCAATGCCAGTCAAAGTAGAATACAAACTCCATTCAAAACTTTCATGTTTTTTATCGAGATGTGTACTCCATAACCCTAACCACGTGGGAAATGTCAAACCACTAGCAATACCATAGAGTATCTGTGCAAAATAAATAAACGTAACGTCTTGTGCGAAGATATAAAGAAAAGGAACGAGGGCAGTTAAAAAAGTGCCAATAAGAAGCCATTTTATTTTGTTATCATGAGTATCTACATATTTCGAAAAAGGTAATTGAACAAGAGACTTTGTAACAAGATATAAAGTGCTAGCAACTCCAGCAGCAAAAATAGTTCCACCAGCAAGATTTTCTTTGACAAATATAGCAAATATAGGGGCTATAAGCCCAAAACCAGTTACAACAAAAATATCAGAAAACATCAACCATTTAATTGTATTATTCATTACTCTTATGTATAAAAAAGAATTTATTAAACTTTCTAGATATGCTTAACAAAGTTCAGCATAATAACTCTGGCAATCTCGTATCCAGATTTCTCTCTGATTCTCACTACCACATCGCAATTCAACAACAACACCATAAGGCAATTCAGTTCCATACGCAGCTTGAGTGCAGTATTCTGTGTCACACCCATAATTTATTACTAATTCTTGCGCTGCGCTTTGTGCAGAAGTTGCATCACAAGTGTAAATATCCCAGGTTTCTTCTTGGAATATTGCTTCTCCACCTTGCCCCTGCAGTGCTTTTCCTGTAACAGCTCCGTTAAGCATTCCTCTATCTTTTGCAATAACTAAGAATAACAACACAACAATCAACACCGTAAGCACGACAGCATCTCGTGTCCTATGCTTCTTCATGTGCTCTGTTTTTCCCATTGTTTTTTCGTAGTTTGGTTAGTTTAAAAACTTAGCTAATACTTCCTTCGTGTCAACATTGTGTACTGCTCGCACCATAAACTCATTTCGATTATACATCTGATTGGAATTAACCCTTCCACTCAAGAGCAATTGACTTCCCAAAACATTGTTTTTAACATCTTCAAACTTGGCAGGATCGTTCAAGAGTTCAATAACCCCACTTTCCTCCATTCCTAAAACTTGTGCCGCCTGATTTCTGAAAGCCACGCCTCGCATACCACCATAGCCATCATCGACAAAAAAATTCAATAGAGGTATTTTCTTGGGCAACCCATTGGGATGATCCTGACATCTTCCATCAAGCACTTTTTTCCCGCATTCAGAACATCCTTCATAAGACTTTGGCTCAAATAATTGGACAATTGTCCCATAAACAGAAACAGTATCCCCTGCGTTAGCATCGCTTAACTTAGATATCTTAACATCGCCACTTCCAAGTTCAATACGCATAGCATCTTTCTTGATGACATCGACAGTAACCCCCTCTGGATTCAAAGCAAGAGTACTGTAATTTCCAAGATGCATCTCTTTGTAACCATTATTCTCTTTCACATTGCCATTCTCGATCTTGACAATAACATCTTGTCGTATCTCTCCACTCTCCATCTTTGCAATATGGTTTTCATCCCACAAGACAATGCGTATCAAACCAGTATCGTCGCCAATGAGAAAACTTCCAACCTTTCCCTGCTTTCCATTCCTGTTGAATGTTCGTACCTCATAATTTTTTATTACCTTCCCAGTAACTCCAACCCTCATTCCAGGGTTCATCTTAACTATCTTCAACCCATGCTGCCGTATGCTCTGCATTAAGTCAATTCCAAAGTCATTTGCAACGATATGTGCTGCTCCTTCTTCACTCACAAAACCACTTAATTTGTCTCTTTTCTGAGCAATCATCCTTCGTATCTCTTCTTCGGACAAATGTGCCTTTTCTTGAATCTTAGAAATAATGTCGCTGACTGATATCCCCATCATGTTAGCTCTTGAAAGAAAATTCTCTTTTTATAGATTGTTGTTGTAGAAAAGAATCAGGCGATTGCTATGTCTCGAGACTCTTCAAAACCTTTCAAATCAATGTTCATAGGTCCTGTAAAGCTGTCTTCAAGCAATATTCCTTCAATTTCATAATCAAAACTCAAAATTCCTCCAGTTTTTTTCACATGCATAAATTTTTCATCCAGGCATTCTTCTGGTTTAACCTTGTCTGCATCGTTGCTTCCTATATCCTCCTGGATTTGTTCATCTTTGGCTTCCTTCAAGCATGCAAGATTTTCATTGAGCTCATTAAAAAGAGCAATATAGTGAGAAAAATCAAAATTTAATCTTCGTTCAAAGCTTAAAGGTCTTCTAAAACTCATTTTTCTGCTTGTCTCAAAAAATCTCTTTGTGATTGCGATCTCAGCATTTTTTTCTTCAACAACGAGATTTTTTCCGTCAATTTTTGTCGTAAACTCATAATCTGTAAACGCAATCTCATAACCTCCAGCTTTTATATACTTGTCAAATGCATTCTTAGACTCTTCTGACAAACCACCTGCGAATTTGTCTAAACTAAAAATACAGGCATCACTTTCATATAATACTTCACAGCCTTCAATCAATTTTCCACTTGAAATTGTAGTTTGTACAGCTTCAACAAGAGCATAGTCTGCAGATTTTTCCAAGTAATGTGCAAAATTATCTGCTTCAGCATTGGCAGCATACATATCATTAACCATTTGCCCCAGTTTTAATTTTTCTTGAACAGGGTCTTTATCAATAAGTAAAACCCAAGCAGTATAAGCTAGCAAAAATGCAAATATCAAAACCGTTCCAGCCATCAAAACTCCTTTTTTATATATCATATTGTCGGTAAATCACAAAAGCCTCCTTCCAGGCATACGATTCATAGTCTCCTTCCTCATAATGTATCCAGTGCTCTCTGAAAAATCCGTCAAGGTTTATTCTTGCAATAACAGCAACATTATTTCCTTTCTTTGCCATGATGCTTTTTGCATCTGCCTTCATCTTGTCAGAGGAACCATAAAGATCTTCAACAACCAACCCAAAATATCGAGGGATATCTCTCATTTCGTCTGACCAAGTTATTTGACGAGCCTCACTATCAAAAACAGCAAAGATACTTCTCCAGAATCCTCCCCCATTGCTTCGTACTGCATTCATTTCTGCATCATCGAATTTATATCCTAACTTTGCAAACGCACTTCGCAAAGCAGTAGGGCCACAAGAGTTGACACCCTGCAAGGCATCTTTCCCAGCATTCGTCCTAGCTTGTGGGTCTGTAAGAGAATACATCGTACGACCATATCGTTTTTCATAATAATCATCTAATGATGTGCCAGCAATGTAGCCTCCCGTATAACCCTCGGGATATATCTTTGTTGTAACAATAGTGTCAATAACATCTTGATTATTGAACCGTTGATCTTGAGAGTAAGTTCCTTTTTTTATTTGGTTGGTTATTTCAGTAGCAACTTGTTGAGATATCCCAACATTCCCCGCAGCCACATCTTGATACTTTGCATTGTCAATGTCTTCGAGAACAATTCGTTCATCGAGAGGTGTTTGCAGAACGCCAAATTCACCAACACTTATTTTTCCTGATTCTTTGTAATTTCCCACATCAATGACCTCTCCAGAATCACTAACAGCATAGACATTTCCTCCACCAAGAGACACGCCACTCTTTACCTGATCTCCCAAGTAAATGATTTCCGCTTTTTGTCCTGTTGATTGTAACTCTCCATCAATGAGTGTATAAACCTCTCCAATAAGAGAAATTTCCTGAGAAGGTTGCTGTAAAGATTGGTCACTTTCTAATGAGAGGTTGACGTTACTTTCTTCGTCTTGTACAGCAGAAGATGCATCAGAAACCGTTTGCACACCTTCGGCAATCTTAATTTTAACAGAGAGTCCACCTTCACCACCATACTTTGGTACTAAAACTTCTTGCAAAGGCGCTTTCAAATCATTCGAGTACCATCCACTTCTCGAAATCTTGTGGTATATCTTTTCAGGATGGTCTCTATCTGCAATAACCAAGCTCCAGTAAAAATCAGTTTCTTTGAACACTGTATCTAAAGCCACATCTAATTTAGCATAATCATTTTTCGCAACACTATAAACAATGAAATCTTCCAAAGTAATGTTTTCTTCATTAATCGGGCTTGTAACAGGCATTCCCAAAACAGCATAAGCATATTCTTTTTCCTGATTGAGCTCTTGTGCAAGCATTGCCTCTTGAGAGGATCCACCAGTTAAAAAATTCCCAAGATTGACAATGCCAAGAAAAACTAAAAATAATATTAAAAGGAATGCAATTGCAGCCAATCCAAATACTTCCTCTAATCCAAAAACGCCTTTCTTATGCACGCTTCATCACCAGATCAATTTCTGCTTTCTCTATCTTTCCATCATGCAAATAGTAATCAACAAAAGTCTGACTGCATTTGAAAGGGCTATTTGTTATGGTACACAAAGGCTTATCTCCATACAACTTTTTATTTGAATAAATTTCTTCATCCCCTAATTGCACTTTTATTGCAAAATCAGGTTCAAAATATGTAGAGAATTTTTCAATACCTCCATCAATAACTTCTCCATCATCAACAAGTGTACTCATAAAAGCATTCTTTGCAAGTATGAACTCAAGGGCATCAGATTCAACTGCTCTGTTCGAATAATGCGACAAGCCAACAGCAATAGTTATCGCTATCACTGCAAAGAGTATGGGGTAAAATACCCCCCACTTCATAATTTCAATAGCTAAGAATTCTCCTCGTTTATGCAACCTTCTCACCTTTCATCTTTTTTTCAATCACATAAGGATTCTGTAAGCTTTCATCATTAGAAGGATAAATTTCCACAACAAAACCCTCTTTTTTTCTAAAACTATACTTCGCCTCAGAGATTCCTTTTTTTGCAACAACATAACCTGCATCATTATCTATCTTCAGTTCATAACCTTTTTTCAAGGGGTAAACATATGTTCCAATGCCATTAGACCAAAGAAAAGCTTCAACACCATAAGCCACATCCCGGGAATAAAATTTTAGGTTATAGGCACTATCATCTCCTGCTGCTTTTATCCTTCCAGAAAGTGCAATAAGAATGACGAGCAGAAGCAAAAGATAGTACATATGTATCCAATGCAAAGAAAACCCCTTTGTATTCATAAAAGAATCATCTCGTATACGTTTATATGGATTATGCTAGCGTCTCAGGGCTAGAAACCTCAAAAGAAATGCCTTTTTTGCCATAAACAACTTTCACATATTTTGGAGTTCCAGTACCTTCAACAACATTGCATTTTTCCTTGTCATAATTTAAATCAAGCCTGTCATAGCCTTCACAAACTGCTTTTGCAGTATTGCACATCTCGCCTCCTGCAGACAAATCACAAAGGCAAATGCATGAAGTTCCTTGACATTCTTTTTTCTCAGGTCGTGTTGCACCAAGGCAATTGATCCCATTCTCTTTTGAAAAAGCAACTAACGCTGTGCCTTCTTTGAATTGCACAGGGATATCATTACCATCTTTTTCAGATTCATACACTTTCAAAGATTCACTGTAAACTAATTGAAAATACTGGGAAGAATCATGATCGAGAACGCTTTTTTGTGGAAATAAAACCCAATACTTCCCCATAACCATGACAATGATAAGAACAAGAACAATCCCAATAACAAACCCAACAATAGTTCCAGCTTGTAATTCAAAGGTTCCTCTCTTTTTTCTCATCACAGTATGAAGAAATAAAGATATATAAGATTATTTAATTCTTGCTTGGTTACTGAGCTTGTTGTTGCCCGTTACAATCTACATCGCATGGCGTATAGATTTGGGTTCCAGGTTGAGAACATTTAAATTGTTTGTATACCTTCTGTCCACCACTCTCATCTTCAAGGTCTGCTTCCCCATTCCCATCAATGTCTAACTTAAAACCAAAACTACAATAAGGAGAAGTCGTAACCAAATCCGGCGCCCATCCTTGGGCTTGTGTACAATAACTCTTACATTGGTCTCGCGCAATAGAAACGTCCGTCCCAGCAGAAGAACTTCTGAAGATGCTTCCAACAATTTCTTTGAATCGTGTCGTTCCACCTAAAAAGAATCCAATAAGCAAGACTAAAACTAAAACAACCAATATTGCAATAATAACTGTATTCAGCGTTAATTCTACGCCTTTTTTATTTCGTAAGAAACTTCCAATCACACTCTTTTCCATTGATTTTATCCTCTTTTCAAGGTATATAAATGTTTTTCTTTAAGTGGTGGTAAGGCTATTGCAAATATCTAGTTTTACAGTTGCCCCAGCATAACCTACAAAGTTATTCTTAATTCCTCCAAAAAGATCTTTTCCACTCTTATAGTATTTCGCAGAAACAATACCTTCACAACCCTGTCTTGGATAAATCTTATCTTCAGAATTTATAACCTGCCCAAATTGTGTATAAGCTAACCCTGGATTTGCGGGTCTTTTTGTCACACATACCTCAGTACTTGTCAAAACATCAGTTACTAAAAACTCCACCCATACCGGACCAGATTTAAGTGCACCATCAACCTGATCTCCATCTATTTTTTCTTTCCATTCACAGGTAGTTTGTGGAAAGTCTAAGGCTGGCACAGAAGGCTGCGAATATAACGCCATGTTTACCTGGAATACAACACTTTCTTCTTTATTATCACAACTTAATTTTACAGACTCCCCAGAATTCTGACAATATATTTTTTCAGTAGACCCATAATTAGAAAATGGTTTAGACGAACCAAGATATGAACAAGCCTCGGCACAGCCATTTGCACCAATATCTGCATCTGCAATAACAGCATGCAATTCCATTGAAACATCATATTCAGAATATCCTTGCTTAACATAATTGTCAACAATTTCTTGTGCAATATTCACTCCAGCATTACCTTCTTTTGTGCTAAGATAGTCTCCACCGTATTCTTTCCATAATATCTTTAATTCAGAAAATTGCTTTGGTTTTCCATCTTTAAGTTTAGCAAGTTTATACTGTGCCATCGGTGCAAAGTCTTTAACCCCAGGATATGTTTTAGTAACAGTTGCAAATTGGGCTTCAGCATCTCTCTTTAAGTTCTCTGCACTATCGAGGTTGCCTTGAGCTCTATCATCTCTAAGGATTAATCCCCAGGAATATTCAATCTCTGCTTTGGTTAATGTCTTGGCTATTCCACTCATTTGATCTTGTTTGAATTTTTCGAAATTATCTTTACTTATTTGGTCTTTATACAAGCTAAAGAACAATTCTCTTCTTGCATCAGAAGCTGCTAATTTTCCAGCATTTGCTTGTATAAACTCATTCCAGGCACTAGGTGTTGGGCTATTTTCCTTTACCGTTGTAAAACTAGATGTTGATTTGATAGATCCAATTAACTGTGCAATTTCGTTACCTAAATCTTCAAACTCGGATTGTTGAAGAATATATTTTTCATCGCCTAAATCTTGATGTTTTTGTTCGATTTTAGCAAGCACTTCATCAACTTTACTTTTCTCGCTCTCTAATTTTGAAACGGCAAGACCATATTTTTCTTGTGCAAGCAAATCTTTAGCTTCATCCATTCCTTTCTTTACATTTTTCAGACGACTTTCAAGATAAACATCGAAATTATTTGTTTCTAAATCTTTCTTCTCGTCAAAAGTCAAATCGCCAAAATCAATCTTCTGTGCCTTTACTGCAACCAAGGTATCGCCAAAATCTTGTGTTCCCTTCCGAGAAGGCCCTATGACCCCAAACCAAAGAAGCAAAAGAACGGTAAGCACAAGGATAATCGTAACAACTACTTCAACAGACATTTCGCCTCTTTTTCCAAGCCTTAACATATCTTGTTCACCGTATCACAAACTTATAAGTATTATGTTATCCAAACATGCTCAAAAAGGTATCTCCAGCAAGGATAATGTTTTTTATCACATAATAAATAACCCACAAGATTAACAAACCCAGTATAATCTTCAATAACTTTTCAAGTGCAATTCCCTGCCCTTTTTTATTATTCATCCTAAAACAGAAACTCCTTTTATTTTATCAAACAAATCTCCAAGTCTATCCCAAGACCCAGTCACAAACAATATGCCAATAACTAAAAGTGCAAGCACCACAATAATCCAAACTAAAGTCTCAACTTCCATCTTAACTCAAATCATCGCATACTCCCTTAATATCATTTACGCTGTAAACTGCCAAAGAAGGGTAAAATTCTCCAGCAGTGCCAGCTAATGCGGCAACGTCATAAGCTAATAATGTCCAGCCAACCGGACCTGCAAATCTACTTACAGCTTTCTTGACAACAGTTGGGACAAGTTTTCCAACAGTTTTTATTCCAACACCAGCAACTTTTTTTATTGCAGTGCTTGCACTAGTGGATATAAGTTTTGCACTTCCTGCTTCCAAGGCAGTTTTTGCGGCAGCACCATACAAAGGTTGCCCACTCGCGCTAAGAACTTGTTGACCAGTTTTTTCTAGAGCACTTTTTGTAAAAGCAGTTAAAGGCTGGCCCTTCAATTGATCTATAGCCTTTTTTCCAAGAATTATTCCCCCACCAGCAAGTCCCTTTTCACCAGCTTCAGTTGCACTAAAAAAACCTTTTATAGCTTGTACATCTTCATTATGTTTCTCAACTCTGAAAACAACATAAGCCGGTTCACTTAAATCCATTTTTGCATCTGCATTGAGAGTATCATCACCGCCAAGATTAATTTGAGAATGTTCTGTGCCAGTGAAAAATTCTGCAAATGTTTTTCTTTGTCCAGGAAGATTAGTATTGCTTAAGTAGCTACCAAACTCAGCATAAGTTGGTGCCTTTGCCCCATTATCAAAAGTTATCTTCGAGCAAATCCTGCAGTGCTTCGTGGAAGATCCCCAATCCCATTTGCTATAATAATCTAATTTTCCCTGTCCATAATTAATCCAACATTCAGCCATATCACTTGCGAGTTCACGATTCACTTCATCTTTTGTTTTTGCATTTGACTCAACGTCTTGTATAGGACATTTCAAGTCAAATTCAGATTTCAGGCCTATAAAAGGCACTTTTGTATTTGCAGCAGCAATAACACTTAACAAGCACACATTCCCTTCAGCTTTATCGCCTGCATAAGCACCAAATCCTTTGTAGAAATAGAGCCAAAAAGTAAGGACAAGTATAGCAATAATCAAAGTAAGCAAAACACTAAAAGCAACTCCTCTTTTCCTCAATTTAACCAAAAACACCACGCTCAATTTTTTTCCATATGAAATAAACGACAAGAGCGAAGACAAAGACCAATATCAATCGTATCAGCCAACTAACTCCTGGCGTCTCTTCTTCCATGCAGGAAACCTCTTTTGAAAATATTTAAGCCTTTCCAAGATATCACCAATCCAAAATCTTGGCGAATTTAAAGAAAAAAGTCTTATAAATAATTAAAGCAACCCATAATACAAAATGGAGAGAAGTTCAAAAAATGTCTTTGGGATGCTAGGAATAATCTTCTCCATAGCAGGAGTGATTTCTGCGATTGCTTTTGCCGTAAGGATACCTTTTTTATTATTACCAACGATAATATCAGGTCTTTTTGTAGTTGCAGGAGTCATTCTTATTAGTTGGGCTTTTGGCGGTTAAAATGAAAACAAGAGTAGTAATAAAGAAAAATCTATGAGACATTGACATACAAAAGAATCTTCAAAAATCATCTCTTGCTGTAATAATATTTTTTACGTATTTTACTGGTGTTATAATAGCTTGGACGACAAATCAAATGAGCTTAGCTGGTGGCAAGAGTGTTGCTTTAATAAGCATAAGTCTGCTATTTGCAGGGATTCCTCTGTTTTTATTCTTTGATTCTTTAGTCAAAATGAGAGAGGCTGCTACTGCAATCAAAAACCTAGAAGAATAATGTATTATTTTCACAGAGTAATTTCCAAACATTACTTTTAAATAAGTCTAAATAGAATAAATCAGTATGAAAAAGTGGGCGCATAAAGTAGAACATTTCATTGATAAGACAATTCCCTATCTTGTTCTTGTTTTGTTAGTAATAATTATCATCTCATTTTTCTTCCATGAAACAGCGTTGAGATATCACATTCAAATAGAAAAAATAGACATGCTCGTTGTTGCAGTTTTCATAGCAGACCTTGTATTCAAGTTCATACGAGTAAGAAAAATAAAAAAGTTCATCAGACTATATTGGATAGACATCCTTGCAGTCTTCCCATTCTACTTAGTCGTAAGGCTCGTAGAAGAAGTCTACCTTGTCTTTCGTTTATCAGAAACAGTTCAAGAGACACAACCATTAATCCATATCTGGACAGAAGTTGCTTCAAAGGAAGCAGGAATGATGGAAAAAGAAACAGGAAAGCTTGTTCGTGAAGCTGAAAATTTTGGAAAATTCACACGCTCTGGTTTTGCGGTTCGTTTCATGAAACCAATAACAAGAATACCAAGAATGCTAAGGATTCTCCCCTATTACGAACAGACAACTGGGCATCATCATCCACACGACCCAAAAGAAAAAAAGTGATTATTTCTTTGCTTTTTTCTGAAAGAACAACAAATAGATAATAGGTAATATACCAACAGAGTTAGCGATTAAAATGAAGAAAAACCACCAAGGTTGGTTATTTCTTCCGCATTTCCACAAAGCAATTCCTTTCCACAACAAATCCCAAAAAAGAACAAAATAAAGAACTGCAGGAATCAAAAAGAAAGGCCAAACTCCTCCAAGAATGTTTGTAGGATCATATAGCATGTTAATTTAATCCTGGAAGGAAAGTAACAGAAGGCTCTATGTAAGGCCAAATGTAAGGTGCTCCAATAATCAATGCAGCAACAACAAAGCTATGACTCCACTTCTCTTTCAATCCAACGCTTCCTCCAGCCATTCCTGGAGCAACTGCACTTACGGTATGTATCTTAATCATAGCAATTAATGCTATGGCAATTCTAAAGACCAAAGGATTTCCAAGGTACATGATATTCTGTAATGAAGGTATTGAAGCCAAAACAAAATCAACATTCATACTTGCAAACACCGCAGCCATTGCAAAAATCAAAGCATGGAGCATGTGCCCAAACCGATGCGTTGGTACGCTGACATCTCTATGTAATAATATTGCTTCATAAAGTCCTACAACTAATCCAATGTAAACTGCAGGCAGTATTATCAATTCTGACATCGTTAAACATCTCCCATCTTACTATTTAAATATTTCTTAATCATGTTTGCCTGTTTTAGGGATTAGTAATCAAACTCCAATAATACTCTGGTGGCTGAAATCCACGATTACCTATCTCTCTCGATAAAAATCTTCCACGAGGTATACCTTGCCTTTGAACTTCTTGAAGAATATTATTCAATTGTTGGCAAAGTTGTTGAACTAGTGTAAAACAACCGCGTCGCTTTTGTTCATCTTGCATCTTTCTATAATTGGCAATCTGCAAACCAATTTGGGAGACAATTCCTGCATATCTCTGCTTTTGTTCTATGACATATTGAAGACTCTGCTCATGTCCTCGTTCTTCCTGTTGCCTTCCACCTTCAGCTTCCTGAGCTCTTCCAGTAGCGTCTTCTCTCTGTCCAGTTCTTTCTTCACTTGTTGGTTGGTTTAATCTTTTTCTTATTTCATTGATTGATAAATCTCCAAAATTATGAAATAATATTTCTGCACTTTCTCTTATGTCTTCGATATCGCCGATGATATTTCCACCAACTAATTGAATATTCTTGCGGGATTGTTTTGCTTCTGGAAAATAAGAATCAAACTCTTTTATCTTTTTAACAAACTGGCTAAAAATACTTTCAAAATTATTCAATTCGCTGATCAGATATTTCATTTTAGTGTCTTTATTTACAACGCTTTTGGCAATTTGAGTCAATACTCCAGCATAACTAAGACAAGAGTCTATCATTCTTTGAGGACTAGTAAAAGTGGAAGGCGGTTGGCTGTTTTGCAATAAAGCTCTGTAAGCAAGAACATCTGCACTAAGATATCTTAATCCTGTGTTGGCGCTTACACTTTTCCTCTCCAACCTTAATATTATCTGAAGAAAATCTTTTTTTCTAGCATTTGAAATTCCTTCAGCTGCGCTTTTTATACCTGCACCAATTCCCTTTGCACCATACTCAATACCCTTACCAACTCCTTTCGCCCCATATTCAAACCCCTTACCAATACCTTGAAAAGTTCCTTTAGCAAGCCCTTTGCCTATATCTCCGGCACCACCAGTAAGAGTTCTGAAAAAGTTTCCCCAGCCTCCTCCTTGCCCATGACTTACAGTATTTCCAGCAACACCCCCAAGCGCATGTAACAAAAAATACAAACCGACAACCATCATGAAGATTCTCAGCCAACTTCCATCACCAGAAAATCCACCAAATCCAGAACCAAAGTAGCCAAGCATATTCCCTAAACCAAGGCCAGTATAGCTAGAAAGCAATAACCAGACTAAGTAGGTCACAATCAAAGCCGCAATGATTGCTAATCTATTTGAAACATTCATTTTCTTTGCAAGTAACGCATACATTCCCCAGAAGATTGCAACAGAGAGCATCACAAAAAATAATATTGCTGCATGCTCTAACAAGTAAATTCCAGTCTTTGATTCCCACAAGACAATCCCAAGAGATAAGCCCAGTCCAACAGCAAGTGAAAGTGCCTTTCCAGCATTTCCTCCTCCATGTTCCGACCTAAATCTATCGCCAAAAGCAAACTTTGCTAAGGAGGTGAATATCATAAGAAATATAACAAAATCAATCCATCCAGGATAAGCATAGTACAAGCTCGTTAAATCTCCAAAACCATAACCAAATGCATTCCACCCAGAATAGGTCTGTCCATAGTAAACAATTGCCTCCGCACTTCGAGAATTCAATGCTCCAAGAAACAAGTAAACAAAAAAGAAAAACGCTCCCTTTTGTAAATACGAAAATAGCTTCCTTGCCTCTTTTGACATTCCTAACACCAAAGTATAACCCTTTTTACTTATTTAAATAATCTTCCACATGAGTCTAGTCTACACAGTAGGTGCAAAGCTTACTGCATTTGCCAATAAGTTAAACAAGATGACACCAAGTAAAGATACAATAAAATAGAGCGACATGCTCCTTTTGACGTTCTTCCCTATCCTATATCGTGTTGTAGTCTTGTCCATTCCTCGTTCAATGCTTGTGCTTAATATTGTTAAGATGATAGTTATCTGTAAAACATAGATGCCAACAATGAGCTGGAAATAATATCCTGGGATTGCATCTTCAATTCTCATGATGCTTGCCAATGTGGACAAATTGCTTGGCACACCTTCCCCAATTGTTCCGATACTTTGAAATGCTGTGCTTAACTTATTGATGATGGTTGTCACCATGCTTCCAACACCAACAACAATTCCTGCAATCAGAGGTGTCAAAAAATTAATCTGGCTTACCATACTGCTTAAAATGTCCGCAAGCAAATCTTTCAATCGCTCATTCACTTGTTTTATTCTATCAACATATTTGCTTATTGTAATCAAACTTGAGCTAACAACTAAAGGCCCTTTCTTTGCACTCTCAACAAGAACTTTCATCGTGCTCTGTATCAGGTTGCTTGGAAATAATAAAATTGCACCAACTCTTGAGTCAAAGATTGCCTTATACATTCCATAACCAAGCTTTCTTATGTTTCTGTCAACTGCACTAAAAAATTTCCCCGTTGAAGTCTCGCCCATTGTCTCTGCAACTTCTCCAAAAGCAATCTCAGAAGGAATACCATCTCCGATTCTATTGCCAAGTTGAAAAACAGCACCGCTAAACTCTTCTTCCAAATCATCAACTTGTTTTTTTATTCCAATAAGCCGTTTTGTTTTTATTCCATAATACAGAGAAACACCAATTGCAATTCCCACAGGTAGCAACATACCAAGCAGCATCGCGCCAACACCATAAGGGCCTATCCCACTTGATTTATAGTCTAAAAAGCTCCCAAAACCAGGAATCTCTAAATCATATCCAGGGCTCAGCAAAGGTATAATCAAAGGTAAGAGTCCAAATACCCCAATCACAGAACCCAAGAAGATGCTAATTACTTTTGGGCTTATGGGGATAACTTTGTCGTTCACAACCCATTCTTCATAAACTTTAAACTCGGGGTTTGTTTTGAGTATCTCGCTCTCACCATATCCTGTTGGTCTTTTTGCAAGCATGTTATTCCCCATGAATACTAGAATAACTGGCAGGATGATATTATACAGCATCGCAAGATGATACCACTTCACAACTCCACCCATGAAACTCCCAATCAATGGAAATATGACCAATCCCAAAATAGGAAGTATAACTCCAAGCATGTAAAGTAAAGTTATCGGGCCTTTCATGTTATGCGCATAATGCAACATCTTGTTGTAAGTTCCTTCAAGCATCACTTCAAGAGATTTATCAAGCAGTGCAACTCTTCTTTCTTCACTAGGTTCATACAAACTCCCTTCAATTAAATGGAATGCTTCAACAAATTCTAAATTATAAGGCCTCCAATTTTCTAAATAATTATCCAGGCTTTCTTTTATGCTAAAAAATCTCTCAGTCTCAATATCCCAGAACACTTTCTTTAAATCGAGATTCAAAGGAGAACCAACATGTTCTGCAGCAAATTTTACTGCATGCTCAAGATTGCTAGTATGTCGCATGTACATGACAATATAAAGAATACACAAGACCATCTGGTTGCTTGCTTCAATTCTCCATCTACTCGCAAGATAGATTGGCATCTTGCTGAGGGGTTTTATCACAACAGCACCAGAAACAATTAAGAATAAGGGAAAGAACAAACTCACACTTCCAAAAGCATAGCTCACTCCTAAAATAACCAAACCGAGAAGTATGAAGAAAATCCCCCCTAAAGCCCCTAAACTAGCTGCAGAACTAGGCGTAATATTGAGGTGGGCAGTCTCTACGCTTCTCTGTAATTCAGGCAAATCTTTTTGTGAAGGAGAAACTTTCAGAATTCTTTCTGCAATATCACACCATTTTTCATAATTCGTAACATTATTCTCAAGCACTTCCCTGCGAAAAAGATCATACTCTTTCCCAATGAACCCAGGTTCATAATTCTCAACATAATTTTCTCCATAATCATCCTCGAGCTTTCGCTCATACTTCTTTATGACATCGTCAACGTTTTTTTCAGCCATTGCTAAACCATCTTTTTAGAAAATTTGATATTGCTTTTTATCCAGTCTTCCCATTCAAAGTAAACCCTCTTATTATCAATCGCTCCAACCTCATCTCGAACACTTTCAATAAGTCTATGAAAAATATCATTCGATGCAACAACAAAATTTGATTCTAAAATTTCATTGTTTCCTGTCTTAGCTGCAAATTCAACAAGGGATTTTTTAATTTTTGCCCTTAATAAGATATTTTCCCATACGGCATCCCAGTTTCCAGCCCACTCTCGCACATTTCCAGCAACAGCCTTGATAACTTCACTTTCTCCATTTAACAAGTCAGCAGTAGGAACCAATTCGTCCTTCTTCCCATCATACTTTAGTAAATCAACAAAACCTCGTTCTGCTTGAGGATCATCTTTCCAGTGTTTTCTCACTTCAGTAATTTGTAAAACTCTCTTCCAAGTGTTCAAACCATCTGCGCTCCTTACAGGATTTGAAACGATGATGACATCAGTTGCCTTGAAGCTTGTCTTAGGAACTCCTAAATCATTCACCACTCTATCAAACACACTGTAAGGATCTGCTCCATGAATTGTTCCAGCAACGACATTTGCAAGTGCACCAGTTCTCATTGCTTCATAAAGTGCTCTAGCCTCAAGGCTTCGTACTTCTCCCACAATCAAGCTGCTGTCTCCTAATCGTAGGCTAGTCCTTATTCCATCATCAGCACTTAACTCAGATCCACCCTTCGCCAATGCAGATCTCACTTTTATATTCTGAATGTTATAACCCAGAGACCTCATGTAACTAACTGGTAATTCGAGCGTGTCTTCAATTGTTATTACACGATATTTTCGCATGATTTCAACTAAAAAACTTCCAAGCAAACTTGTTTTTCCGGAACTTCTTGTTCCAGCAACAAGCATGGTTCTTGCACCATCAACCAAAAAGCTAATCACGCCTGCACCAAGAGGACTTATCATTCTATTATGGATAAATAATGGCAAAGTCCAAGGTCGGTCTCTGTGTCTTCTCAAAGCGAAAGATAATCCATCAGGACTAAGAGGTTTTGTCATCACCGCAACTCTGCTTCGTGCTCCAGGAATTAATAGCTCTGTATCAAGAATTGAATTCGCTTCATCAAGAGGCCTTCCGCTAATCAGTCTGAATTTTGTTGCCCAGCTTTCTGCATCATCAGAACTAGGAATGATATTCGTGTAGCAGTCACCATAATCTTGGTGCACTAAAAATATGGGAGATTTTCCTATGGGGCTATTGATTGTAATATCTTGGACTTTTTGATCCTGCAGTAAGATTTCAATCAATCCAAAACCAACAGTATATCGCACAAGAATTTGTGCAAGCTCATTGATTCGTTCATAAGAGATGTTATATCCTTTGTTTTTTGCAAGCTCATCTAATAAATCTCTCCCTATACTAAGGAACGTTGTCCTCATGCGCGAAGGATCTAGAAACTCTTCATTCCTTGGTTTATGACCAGCTAAAACATTTCGTGCAATATCAAGTAAATCATATTCATCTTCTTTGAGCTTGTACTCAATAGGAACCAAATGGTAATAATTTTTTATGTCGGTAGGCATTCTGAATATGCTTACTTCATTTTCACCAAGAGCATAAAAATCTAATTCTTCACCTTCAATAGGCGGATTTGATTTTAATCGTGCATACATGAAATCTGGCGTTATAGATGCTCTGAAAACATCTCGATAAATTGCTCTTTCGCCAACGCGATGTCCGCTTAATTTATCTTCAACAATCTTGATTAATCGGGTATTCTTCAGTAGTTCAAGCATCTGAGAAAGTGCAGTAATATACTGTGCTCTTGCTCTTGCCACTCTTTCGTCAGCATCTCTTTCAAGCATGATTCTTTCTTCTCGCACGATTCTTTTTGTCTCCACATAACAACCAACAGGGTCACTTCTCAAAAGATTAAGAACGAGATACTGAACTTCAGCAAGTTTATCTCCATAAAATCTTGCACTTGCCTCGTCAAATCCCCACCCTGCAACGCTCAACAATCTTTTTCCTTTCACGACATGATTATATATTCCAGCAATTTCGAGGAGCATCTGCGTTTGATCATAGTGGTAAATAAACTTTTTCTGTTGATGAAATGTTATTTTCGTAACTCCTGGTGATTCAAGTAATTTATTAATAACCTCAGACATCACAGAAGAGACATCTTCAACACTAGGTAAATAGGGCCAGTTGTTTGCATCTACTCTAAGAACTTCTTCATCGCCTTCGCGTACAACCTGATAAGAACCCTCTTTTGATATAACCATATCCTAAGCCTATCTGTTAAATTTATATAATTATCCCCTAGAAAGCCATTAAGCTCAAAGTATTTAAATAACACGAAACCAAGATATACAAGAGGTGAAAAATGCCAGATACTGAATTCGGTCAGACAGATCCTGCATACATTATTGCTGATTTGAACGCTCGCATACGCGCTCTTGAAAACAAATACAATCTTCTTACAGAACGCCTTCTCATCGTAAATCAAAATATGGTTACTGAATACAAAAAGATCATGGCAGAAATACGTGAAATGTCGCAGGACACAAAAAAAACAAAACTAAGCATGCTTAACACCCAAGAAGTATTGAAAGATATAGTAAAAGAAATGTCAATTTTTGCAAAGAAAGACCAGTTAAAAGTTCTTGAAAAGTACTTAGATGCCATCAATATAATCAAACTCGTGACAGATGATGAACTGGAACAACGACTAGAAAGGTTTAAATTAGAAGTAAACAAACCAAAGCAAAAGAAAGAGGTAGATGATATTGCCAGAAGATACCCCAACTGATAAAGTAATTGATTTGCAAAGGACAGGAAAAACAAATACAGAAGTTATACAATCTCTTCAAAAGCAAGGTTATTCTTTTCAACAGATTTCAGAAGCTCTCAACCAAGCCCAAGCAAAGATAAGCATTGAGGGGTTGCACGCTGAAGCAATGCACGAAGAAGATGATAATCGGCCTACAAGAAACGCTCAAAAAAGTGGAATGCAACCATCAGTTATTTATTCTGAAGAACAAGAAGAAATTCCTTTAGGCTCTGAAGCACATGAAGAAGAATCAGACATTCTTCCACCATCACCTTCAACAATTTCTCAGGAGCAGTATCATCCTCAAGCATGGTCGCAACAGCCATTTTCTTATCAATCTCCAGCTCTTGGTTCTTCAACAGAAGATATAGAAGAGATTACAGAGTCGGTAATTGAAGAGAAATGGCAGCGCATGATGGAAGAATTCGGCGATATCATTGCATGGAAGGAAAAAACAACAACAGAAATAGAAGCAGTAAAACAAGAACTCATGCGACTTGAAAACAGATTTGAAAACATGCAAACCTCTGTCATGGGTAAAGTAAGAGAATATAGCGAAGGCGTATCAGATGTTGGCATTGAAATAAAAGCACTTGGAAAATTATTATCAAACATAATCAGTCCTTTGACAAGTAATGTAAAGGAGCTTGAAAGAATAATAAAAGGGTTGAAACAATAATTTTTTATTTTTTATCGTCGCCAGCAAGATAGCTGATGGCATATGCACCAACAAACATCATGAAGATTAATCCCAAGAAGTACCTGCTAAAGATAAACCTCTTTGTTGTTGCCCAGAATCCTGTTCCGCCGTCGACCATTAACCATGGGCCATAGGCCTTTGTCATTGCAACTAAAAAAAGAATCACAATTGTGGCAATCACGATAGTTATGAATCCTGTGCTTTTTGTGACATTTTGAAGCATGTCCTCTTCTTTTACACCAATAAACATGAAAAACATGAATAAGATCATGATGAGTGCAAAGAACAAAAGCGACCAAGGTAAAAAATTACTCAAGATTATCTGAGATTCTGGTATCATCACGGTAAATGCTGCAAAAATAAATGCAACAATAGAATGCACTCCGTCATTAGAGCCAAATATTTTTATTTTCTTAAGCAACGCATAAGAAGTTACAAATACTAAGATGAAAACAAAAGCAATACCTAATAAAGATCCAAGTGGACCAGCCTCAAGGAGTGTTGCCATTTACGGATTTCTTCTTCCTCCGGAATTATCAAGGATACCTTCAAGGAAACCCCTCACTCCGTTGCCTTGATTGCGAGGATTATCATCCTTCAGAACAAACATGACGAATATTACTGCAAGCACAAGTAACCATGTCATGAACCTTGTTCCGGGATCAATGCTGGCATACCATACACCCAAACCAGTTCCACCACCAAGTGCTGGTGTGAATATATCTGAAAATAATGCAAACAATACTGCAAGGATGGAAACGATAACAGCAACACCCATTGCAATATTTGAAAATCCTCTTCCACCAGTAAATATTCCAAGCAATAACAAGAACATTAAGAATATCACTAAGAATATTGAAACATTTGGTAAAAATCTCTGCAACACAACAATAAGGTAGGTGTTATTCAAAAAGAAGATGGAGATAACTAAAGCAACAATTGCATTGATATTTTTCTTGCCTTCACCAAATAAATGAATTTTTTGTAATACTGCAAAAACAAGTGTGAAAACAAGAATAAAAGGAAGAACTACATCGAAACCGCCAACTTGATCAAAGGTACTTAAGAGTTCATAAAAATCCACTAATATTCACCTCTAAACATGGAAGATTAAAGGCACAACCCCTTTTTATGCTTTTTTATAACGAATTAACCCTCTTTTTTCTTGTTATCTTTAAGAACAACCCACATGAAAATGGCAATAACTAAAAGCAAAATAACAGTCGACAATGCAGCACCGCCAAAGGAGTCATAAAGCCAACTCACAACCCCATCAAGCATATTCATTGCTCCAAGCACAATGGCAATGATTGCAATAATTATCCCAAAAGCAAAGATTCCTTTTCCTTTCGAAAATTCTTTCCATACATTCAGCTCTCCTTCACCCAATGTGGCCCCATAGACTATCATGAAAGCAATAACTAAAATTAAGATTAATGTTATAATTGGCAAAGCAGTCTGTAAAACTGCAACAATTTGAGATGCAGCAACAACAAAAAATCCAATAACAAATGCCACCATGGCATTCAGATTCTTTCTCGTATTGTCACCTTCTTTCCCAAAAATCTTTGTCTTCTCAAGAATTCCAAAGGTTACAGTAAAAACAAGCAGGAAAGGAAGAACTACATCAAAAATTCCAAAAGATTTCATGAAATCTATTGCATCAAGTAATGGCGAAGCCAATGAATCACCTTCTTTTTAACAAGGAAGAACTGTTAATTATCTCCCTCATCCATACGATTTGCTGAAGCCGAACCTGCAGTGACTTCACCGTCAGCTGTTGCTTCATTATATTCAGGAATAGCAGTCTTGCTTATAATCATAATATCACCAACAGACTTCACAAGTCTGTGAGGAACAATAACACCTTTTGCACCGCCAAGAACCTTGGACAATGTTGAGCTCCTTGTAGCTCGTATTCTCCATCCAAAAACTTTGGTCATAGTAACAATAGACTCTTCAATATCACCAAAATATTCTCCATTATCAGTAAATACCTTCATGTCGTAGACAGAAGTCATCTTTTTTGTTTTGAGCATTTGTTGTCCTCCTGAACAGCCTTAAAAGATGCTCAATCTTTATAAGATTTTCCGTATTGGTTTATAGCATGATTAAAAGATTCAAAAACATAATATTGGTGGGAACCTCACACATATCAAAAGATAGCATTGTTACCGTAGAAGAGGCCATAAGTAAATATGAACCCACGGTAATGGCCTTGGAACTTGATCCAGCGAGATTTAATACCTTGTTTATAAAAAGAAATCAGAAGAAGTCTGGTTTAAGCATAAAAAAGACAGGAGTCAAGGGCTTCTTTTTTGCGTTAATTGGTTCGTGGATTGAGAAAAGGCTTGGCAAAATTACAAAATCTTCTCCCGGTTCTGAAATGAAGCATGCAGCCGTACTCGCACAAAAAAATAAAATGAAGATAGCACTAATCGACCAACACATAAACATTACGTTAAAAAACATCTCAAAAAGAATTACCTTAAAAGAGAAGGCACGGTTTGCAAAAGATATTGTAAAATCATTTTTTTCATCTCTGCCAAAAGATATAGACATCAGAAGAGTTCCAAAAGACGAGCAAATAGCCTCCCTTACACTCGCATTAAAAGAACAGTATCCCTCTGTGTACCAGACAATAATAACAGATCGCGATGTCTACATGTCAAAAGCTTTATATAAAATCTCCATTGAGAACTATAAAGATAATGTCATGGCGGTCGTTGGTGCTGGCCATCTTGCAGGAATAATAAATCAACTGAAAAGAGAAAAATGGCCGATAAAGAACAAAGCAAAAAAGAAATAAATGCAATTATCATTGCTTCTCTTGTTCTCGGTTTTGTTTTTGGTTTTGATGATAAATCTTCTGTATTTATTCCATCATACTGGGTGCAAAATTACGTTCAGCAGGCAATACTCTCGCTGCTCTTTATCTTGTTATCCATAAGGATTACAAAAGCTTATGCAGAAAAACAAGGCATAACAACCACTTTTTCAATTTGGAGACTGAAAAGGATAGGCCTTTCAGCAAAGGCTGTACTCAAAGGAAATGGGTTTCCTTTAGGAATATTCTTGCCACTCTTTATCACAGTACTGTCTTTTGGTAAAATCTTTTTTGCAAGCATCATATCTCCAACTTTTTCTTACACGACAACAAGTCGTTTTGGTAAAAAAATAGTAAATCCAAGAGAAGCAGAAATTGCAACCATATCTTTGGTTGGCCCACTCTCCTTAACCTTACTGGGAATATTCTTGTCTTCTCTTAATGGAACAGGATTGAACAATCTTTCAATGATTCCTTTTACAATTGCAATCTCTTCAATGATTCCTTTTGGCACTCTTAATGGAATGAATATTCTCATAGGCTCTCCAGTAAGATATGTTCTTGCCGTTATTTTCATTTTGGCAACATTCTTGTTGACCTTTGTAACAGGCCCATTAGCATCCATCATCCTCGGGCTTATTGCGAGCGCACTTCTCACTGCCACCCATTACATTTATAGCTACGTATTCAAATAATTCTTTAAGAAGGCACGAAACTAAAGAAGCCCTTCTGTAAAAACCATAGAGAAAATAAAAGGACAAAAAGAGGATAAACTCCTTGTGCCATAAAAACGATAAGGATCATCATAAGAGCTCCTAAAATATCCACGAGGCTTACAACACCACCAAAGAAAAATAAAGATTTAATGATTAATAATGCTCCAACAAGGATAAGAACGCTACTCTCATATCCAAACCTGGAGAGTATGAGCAAAAATCCCGCAAGCATATCCAATAGTCCAAAGAGTTGCATGAGCATAAAAGAGTAAAATAACCAAGGTATTTAAAATGTATGAAATAAAAAATTTCACGCCAAGAGAATATCAAACAAGCATACTCGCTACTGCGAGAAACAGCAACACACTGGCCTGCCTTCCAACAGGAACAGGAAAAACAAAACTTGCCATAATGCTCTTGGTAGAGCGTCTCAATAACTATAACGAAAGCAAGGCAATTATAATCTCTCCAACAAAACCATTATCTTCACAGATTACAAAAGAGATAGAAGAATGTACAAACATTCCCGCATCAAAACTAACCCTCTTGACAGGTGCAATATCTCCAAAAGAAAGAGCAGAGTTGTTTCAAAATGCACAAGTCATTGTGGCCACACCACAAACAATCCAATTTGATGTTGAAAATAATCGCATCTCCCTTGAAGATACGTCCATTCTTATCGTTGATGAATGTCATCGCTCAAAAGAAAAATTTGCAAACACACAAGTTGCACGATATTACAATGAACAGGCAAAAAACAAGCTCATCTTGGCCTTAACTGCATCTCCTGGGGCAACAAAAGAAAAAGTGACACAAGTATGCTCAAATCTTTTCATAAAAAATATTGAACTTCGAACAGAAGAAGATGCTGATATGGCGGAGCACATTCAAGATAAAATTAGTCTTAATGTTAAAGTTGCTCTTCCACAAGAATTGAAAAAAATACAGGAAATACTCAAAAATCATTACAAAAGCAAAGTTTCAAATCTTGTAAAGTATGGAATTACAAAACCTTCGTATGCGATTAACAAATCAGATTTATTGAAGTACCAATTCATGTTTCAAAAACAGATAAAATCAGGCAACTTCATGGCGTACCGTGCAATATCTGACATAGCAGAAGCAATAAAGGTAAGCCATGCAGTCGGTTTGATTGAAACGCAAACGCCAAAAGCATTGCATGAATATTTCATAAAGCTCGGCCAGAAATCTTCAAAGGCTTCAAAGAATCTTCTCAACAACAAATTAGTTGCAAATGCAGTAAAGTTGACAGAAAATCTGGTTAATAACAATATCAAGCATCCAAAGATGGCAAAATTAAAAGATATACTCAATGAAGAATTCTCTAAAAATCCCTCAATGAAAGCAATAATTTTTGCAAACTATCGTTCAACAGTTAATGAGATTAAACAAGAGCTTGCAGAGGTAACAAACGCATCTCCAATAACTCTCGTAGGACAAAAAGATGGCCTAACACAAAAAGAGCAAATAGAGACAATTGAACAGTTTAACAAAGGGTTACACAACATCCTTATTTGCACGTCGATAGGTGAAGAAGGCCTTTCTATAGGCTCATTAGACATTGCAATATTTTATGACCACACAGCATCAGAAATAAGAAAAATACAGCGATCCGGAAGAGTTGCAAGAATAAGACCTGGCAAGATTATAAACCTTATAGCAGAAAAAACATTAGATGAGGCAATGCTCTGGACTGCAAAAAGAAAGGAAGTAAAAATGCATAACCTTCTTAATTACATGAAAAGGAATCTTGCAAAGTGAAAATCTTAGTTGATCATCGTGAAAGAAGATCAGGCATTATTGTAGACCTAGCTAAAAAAGGATTTGATGTTGAGGTTCGTCAGTTACCTATTGCAGACTTTATAATTGAAACGAAAGACCATGAAGGTGTTGTTCACTCTCTCGGTATTGAAAAAAAGACGCAAGAAGACTTCCTGAGCTCAATAATGGACAAAAGAATTCTTCGACAATTACTTGAGCTAAAGAAAACATTTTCACGTCAATTATTAATCATAGAAGGAGACCAGAATATGTACACACTCCGTAATTTTCACCCAAATGCAATACGTGGTATGCTAGCTTCAATAGCAATTGACTTTCAGATTCCAACAATTCACACAAAAAGTCCAAAAGACACAGCATCGTTGATGGCAGTAATAGCCAAAAGAATGGAAAAAACATCCCATCACTTTTCATTGATCCCAAAGAGAAAAGCCCCGACACTAAAAGAGCAACAGGAATATCTTGTAGAAACTCTTCCAGGTGTTGGCCCAAATCTCTCGAAGGCTCTTTTGAAGTATTTCAAGAGTATACACAACATCTTCAACGCCAATGAAGCAGAACTCAGAAAAATAGATAAAATGGGTGAAAAGAAAGCAGAAAAGATCATCGATGTCGTAAATCACGAATACGAGGAAAACTAAAGGTTTAAATAAGAATAATTCTAACAAAAACACATGGAAAAGGGGTCAAACAAAACGTTTGTATTAGTCGTCCTTGTTATTCTAGCAGCTTCTATGCTTTCAGCACAGCTTACAAATCAAGATCCTTCAGGTATGCTTGCAAGACAAAATGTCCAAAGACCAATGCCAGCAGGCAAAATAGTTTTTGGCCAATGCTACGACGGCCCTTATGATACAACGCCTTATAGAACAACATTAACCAATTGCTGTAAAACAAAACTCCCCAATTACAAATGGGTCTACAAAGACGCAACAGTGTACTGCTGAAATAATTTCGATTTTTCTTGAGAAGATTTTTTATTAGATAGTCTTAGCATACTTTCATGCAATTACTCAGCTTAGAAAAAAAGTTGATTGCCCTATCATTTGTCATTTCTCTCATAGGGCTTATACTACTAAAAATTAATTAAAGGACTTTCCACAGCCACAGCCATGCTTCGCATTAGGGTTGTTAAACTTAAATCCGCTCTCATTAAGAGTATCCACATACTCTACTTCAATGCCTTCAAGCATCTTTGCACTTTCTTTAGCAACAAAAATCTTAACACCATCTTGCTCTAGTATTAAGTCATCTGATTTGCCATTTTTTTGTAGACTCAAATCATAAGAGTATCCAGCACATCCACCGGAAAGAACAGCGACACGTAAGCCATATCCTTTTTTCTTTTCGCTTGTAATTAAATCTTTGACTTTCTTGACAGCAGAGCTGGTCAATCGCAACAAATGATCACTATCCACATGAGCTTCTTCCTCATCTTCCTCATCAAAAACTGCATTCAAATCATCTACAAGTTTATTCAATTTCGCTTCGCTAAAACCATGTCCAAGAACTCCTTGCTCAAGAGTTTCAAATGTTGAAGCTCCACAACCAATACAGTGAAGTCCTGCTTCAGTCATGATCTCAGAAAGTTTCATAGCTTTGCTGCTATATCGGTCTAAGACGTCTCCGATGGTCATTTCCTTAGTTATTTTGTTCAATACCTTTTGCATTTCAGCCATATAACTCCTTAAGTAAGAATCGTATATAAACCTATCTTAGACTAGCTATAAGAAGACGATAGTTAGAGGAACTAATCACAAGACCATAAGTTGGTGTTTTTGGTGAATTATATATCTCGTCTTGTAACAAGTTCTAAGAAACTAGCTATCAAAGTTTGCCGGATCTTATATCCTTAGCTATTTTATCTAATTTGTCTGCCAAAGCCTCTTTAGCTTTCAAAAGAACAGCATCTGATTGTCGTGCATCTAAGTCTGATATATGAGCCTTGCCAGGTTTTCTGTAGGCATTTTTGCGAATGGCTTCTGCCGCAAGAAATTGTTCGTTTGCAGATTTTAACGCAACATTAATTTCTGCTTTTATGACGGATATGTGTATATGCTCGGATTTGAAAAGACCCATATGTTTTGTTAGTCTCTATAATTTATAAATTTAATCTTTAAAGAGGCGTTCCCATAAATAGTTTCTCAATCTTTATTAAACTCCCAACATCTCCCTCACTTCTTCAGATGGTTTCCAAGGAGGCTCAAAAACAATTTCAATATTTTGCTCCTTAAATCCTTTTTTTTGTAAAAGTGTTTTAACCTCGCCAACTAATTGTGGTCCAAAAGGGCACATAGGACTAGTAAAGGTCATCTTAATATCTGCGACATCATTCTTGACTTGTATATCATAAATAAGACCTAAAGTCCAAATATCTATTCCTAATTCAGGATCCTCAACCTTTTTCATAATCACTATAACATCATCTTTAGTCAGCATGGAGCTCACCTACTTCGCCGTATTTCTTATAACCATCTCTTTCTATCTCTTTGACCAAAGAATAGTCTCCGACGTCTACAATTTTTCCATCCACCATAATGCTCACAACATCGGGAGAAAGTTCGTTTAATATTCGAGAGTAATGGGTGATAATTAATATTCCTCTTTCAGGGCTCGCCATTTTCTTAATTCCTTGGCCAACAATCTTCAGCGCAGTAACATCCAAGCCACTATCGCACTCATCCAAAATAGCATACCTTGGTTGTAATACTAACATTTGTAATATCTCAGCTTTTTTCTTTTCTCCGCCAGAAAAACCTTCATTGAGATATCTTTTGCTAAATGTGGTGTCCATATTGAGCTCTGCCATCTTCTCTTTTAACAATGTATGGAATTCAAGAACACTAATGTTTACATTTTTAAGGGAATTATAAGCTGTCCTCAAGAAACTGCTCATGGTCACGCCTGTTATCTCACTTGGATACTGGAATGATAAGAAAAGACCCTTTCTAGCCCTTTCAGTAGGTCCTAAATGAGTTATATCCTCTCCATCTAAAATTATTTTACCTCTTGTAACTTTATACTTGGGATGCCCCATCAGAACATTCGCTAAGCTTGATTTGCCTGTTCCATTTGGTCCCATCAGCACATGAACCTTTCCTAATTCGACAGTTAAAGTAACTCCTTTCAAAATTTCTTTTCCATCAACATGTACATGTAAGTTCTCAATTTTTAGCTGGTGCATTGTTTGCCTCCATTTCTCGTATTCCTTGAAGTAGTGCATTCAAACACAACATCCCACATTTTATCCTGACAATCCCTAATGGTATGCCAAGTAAATCCAAGACAAGAGTATCATTTATTTTCTTGATATCTCCCAAAGATTTTCCTTTTATATAATCTGTTAATAATGAAGCGGCAGCCATGCTAATCGCGCAACCATTACCTGCAAATTTAACTGCTGTTACGTTGTTTTTTTCAAGCTTGACATAAATCTCAATATTATCTCCGCAGAGAGGATTGTGTTTTCTCTGTTTGATAGTGCAATCTTGTAAATTTCCAAAATTATGGGGATGTTTATAATGGTCAAGTATATTCTCTTTGTAAATTTCATTTTCCTCGCTTCCATCTCCAATCCACTGAGGATTCAAATCTTCTCGTATCATACCTTAAACAGCCCCTTCACTTTTTCAATGCCTTGGACAAGCACATCAACATCTTTAGTGGTATTATAAAATGAAAAGGAAGCCCTACAAACATCATGAACACCCAAAACCTCTTTCACTAAAGGCATCGCACAGAGATGGCCTCCACGAATAGCAATTCCTTCCCTGTCTAAAATAGCAGACACGTCGTGTGAATGCACGCCCTTGAGAGTAAATGATATCACTCCGCTTCTATCTTTTGCTTCTTTAGGGCCATACAATATAACGCCTTTAATATGCTTTAATTTCTCCAATGCATACGATAACAACTCTCTTTCATAAGCTTCTACATTTTCCATGCCAATGTTCGTTAAATAATCAACAGCCGCACCAATTCCGATAGCGCCAGCAATATTTGGTGTGCCTGCTTCAAACTTCCAAGGAAGTTCATTCCAAGAAGAATCAGTAAAGCTAACTTCTGAAATCATATCTCCACCATACAAAAATGGTCTCATCTTCTCAAGTAATTCTTCTTTCCCATAGAGCACGCCTATTCCAGTAGGCCCCATCATTTTATGCCCTGAAAAACAATAGAAGTCACAATCAATGTCCTTTACATCAACAGGAAGATGTGGAACTGCTTGCGCACCATCAATGACAAACAACGCTCCTTTATTGTGAGCGATTTTTGCAATTTCATGCATATCATTAATAGTTCCAAGGACATTTGATACATGGGCCACAGAAACAATCTTGGTCTTATCAGTAATAATTTTTCTCGCATGAGCCATATTCAACCTGCCTTCATCACTAACTTCAATATACGTAACAACAAACCCTTTTTGTTTTGCCAACTGTTGCCAAGGAACTAAATTACTATGGTGCTCCATTTGGCTAAGGACTATTTCATCGCCTTTCTTAAGGTCTGCAGATAAGGAATAAGCCAAGAGATTGAGGGATTCAGTAGTCCCTTTAGTAAAAATTATTTCGCGTGTTTTTGCATTGATAAATTGAGCAATCTTCTTTCTTGCAAATTCATACTCGCGTGTTGCTTTCTCGCTTGCAAAATAAGTACCTCGATGAACATTAGCATTATATTCCTTGTAATATTTATTCATAGCATTAATCACAACATCAGGAGTCAAACTCGTTGCACCATTATCCAAATAAATCAAAGGCTTGCCATTCACGTCAGTCTGTAAAATAGCAAAATCTTTCTTTATTTTTCCAATGTTTAACGTTTGTTTAGCTTCCATTTTAAAATTTAGTTTTCAATCTTTTTTGTATTGCATTCTTTATTTCTAATTGTACACCTTCATCGCCAATCCTAAGAACTGTTGGATTAAAAAAACCTTCAACAATAGCGTGCTTAGCATCATGTTCGCTCAGTCCGCGGCTCATCATATAAAAAAGCTTGCCTTCATCAACCTGACTAACTGTTGCGCCATGACTGCATTTGACATCATTATTTCCTATTTCTAAATTAGGCACTGCATCAGTCTGCGCATCTTCACTAAGAAGAATAGTCTCTTCTCTTTGATAGCCTTCACATTTAATTGCACCTTTGTTTATTTTAACCAACCCCCTATAAACAGCCTTCGCCTTGTCATCCAGCACTACTCTGGCAAGGATGTCGCTTGTAGTCCTAGATCCATCGTGTATTGTCTGGGTGTTAACATCATAACACTGCTCACCATCACCAAAAATAATGCCACTGTTTTTAGCAGTAGCACCTTCATTTTCAAGCATGCTCACTGTTTGTACTTGTGTAAATTTACTTCCCATAAAGCAATCTATCCAAGTAACAAAGGCCTGAGACTTAACATCTGCTCTTCTTTTTGAAAAATTATACACATTCTTACTAAAATTCTGATAGGATTGATACTCTAAAATAGCATTTTCTTCCAGAACTAACTGAACAATTTGACTTCGAAAAACAGAGTCGTGAATATCTGATCGCGAACATTCAAGAACAACAGCTTTGCTGTTTTTACCGACAATAATTAATAAATTCTGTATACTTGCTTTATGTTTCATGTCGAGATTAATTATAATAGGCTCTTTAACAACAGTATTATCAGGAACTTTAATTATAAAACCCTCATTAAAGAATGCACAGTGAAGTGCAGACAATTTATTTGCATTATCATCAGACATAAAATATTTTTTAATTTCCTTACCGTATTTTTCATAACCTTCTTTAAAGCGCAGAACCTCAACGCCCTTGCTAACAATCACCACATCATCAATACTACCAAGAGGGTTAATACTTTCAAAGTTTAGATTGTTTACGTCAACAAAAATTCCAATACCATACCTAAAAGAAGGCATGGACAAATCATTGAACTTCTTCAAATAGCCTAATCTGGCCTTCAACATCCACTCTGGCTCTCCACGAGAAAGCTCCATCACTATATTTTCTTTCAACATTGCACCAACCTGTTGTCATCTTCACCTCTATCCAACAGTACTCTCCATCTCCAGTTCAATTAATTTATTTAATTCCACAGCGTATTCCAAAGGTAACTGCTTAACGATGGGTTCTATAAATCCGCTAACAACCATTTGCATGGCCCTCTCCTCTGTTAATCCGCGACTCATTAAGTAGAATATTTCTTCTTCACCAATCTTACCAACAGTGGCCTCATGAACGATGTTCACCTTATCGCAATCTATCTTCATAAAAGGATACGTGTTAGACACTGATGCATCATCGATCAGCAACGCATCGCACACAACGCTTGATTTGGTATTCGTTGCATTCTTAGTAACAGTTACAGAACCTCTGTATGTTGAAATACCTCCACCTTTGCTAATACTCTTAGCTCTAATGGTTGATGTTGTGTTTGGTGCAGCATGAATTACTTTTGATCCAGTATCTTGGTTTTGATCTGGTCCTGCAAAAGCAATGCCTAAACTATCTGATCGTGCATTCTCTCCGACAAGCACACTGCAAGGATAGAGCATGGTACATCCCGAGCCTAAATTTCCATTGAGCCATTCAATAATTCCATCTTTTTGAACAAGGGCCCGTTTAGTATTCAAATTATAAGTATTCTTGCTCCAATTCTCAACACTACTATATCGTACTCGTGCACCTTCAAGCACATGAATCTCAACACAACCAGCATGTAAACTGCCTGCCTGATACACAGGGCTACTGCAACCTTCAATGTAAGAAACTTCACTATTTTTATCAACAATGATTAACGTATGCTCGAACTGCCCGCCATTCATAGCATTCATTCTAAAGTATGCCTGCAAAGGAAGAGCAACCTTAATATTAGGAGGAACGTAAATAAAAGTCCCGCCAGACCATACTGCTGCATGCAACATAACAAATTTATGATCATTAACAGGAATGCAGCTCGTCATGAAATATTTTTTAACCAATGCAGGATATTGCTGTACGGCAACATCCATATTCTCAAAAATAACACCCTTGTCTTTCCATTGCTTCTGCAAATTATGATACATCATATCCGAATCGAATTGAAAGCCTGCTCCGCCTAGTGCTCTTTTTTCTGCTTCAGGAATCCCAATTCTCTCAGCAGTTCTTCTAATCTCTTCAGGAACATCTTCCCACTTAGTAGCTTCTTGTGCACCTGGCTTAACATAATAAGTAATCTTATCCAAATCCAAAGCACTCAAATCAGGTCCCCATTTCGGAATAGTTGTTTTATTAAAAAAATCTAAACCTTGCAATCTTTTTTTCAGCATCCATTCTGGTTCATTCTTAGTTTTCGAAATGAGCCTCACTAACTCTTCGCTGATTCCTGGCTTGGAAACAAACTCACTCTTAGTTGTAACCGCATCGTCATACCTTGCACGGTCTACCTTGAAGTCGTCCATATTGACTTCTTCTTGGAAAACTCCCTCTTGATTCAAAACCTTCAATTGAGATTGCATTTTTTCAGTCATTTTTCAAAACAAACTCCACAATCATCTGGGCACCAACTCTTTGATTTGTGGATCTCACAAACAAACTTCGTATCCCATAATATCTTTAATATCCTTTGAACTTCTGCAAAAATTAATGTTCTATCATGGGCAATTCTCTTTGCAGAAACCTTAAACTCAAATTTGATGTTTGGCTCTATCTCAAAATCACTTGCCCTTTTATGGTGTATATATTGCGAAACCGCCGCAGCAGTTATTCCCAAAAGCCCTGCTATTGTCTTTTGATCCAACCCTTCTTCTTTCATAGCGAATGCTAGTTCACGCCTTATCAAAGGGAGAACATACCATGCCTCAATCTCCTGAGGTTGCAAAATCTTCAAGATAGGACCTTCAGCCATAAGGCAAAGTTAACAATTGTTAACTTATAAAGATTTCTACTACCTTACGCCTCAAAAACCTTCCGGAAATGTCCTAAAACCTCATTTAAAGACCTCTCTCTTTCATCTCTCTCCATGTATATTGCAACATTATTAGGGCTGGCTCTTGGTACACTTTCAGGCATTCTTCCAGGAATTCATCCAAACCTTCTTTCTGCAATCATCATCCAAACGCAACTCCAAAACCAAGCAATAATTATCTTCATCGCAGCAATGACCTACACCTTTCTCAGTGTTATTCCAACAATACACCTTTCTTCCCCAGATCCAGAATCTGCTTTGGCACTTCATCCTTCACAGCAATACACTATGAAAGGAAAATCACATGAGGCAGTTTTGCTTACACTCGTTGGGGCATTAATATCGTTATGCTTCATGGTTGCACTCACACCTTTTTTCACAAGAATTCTCAAGCCTTTGTACTATGTAATATCCAAATTCATTCCATTTCTTCTGTTGCTGACAGCTTTATTTCTCATACTGCATCAAAAAAGAAAAATTCTTGCAGCAATAATCTTTGTTTCTTCAGGAGTCCTCGGATATGTTTCATTAAACTCAAATATGACAAACCCATTGCTTCCTCTTTTCACAGGACTTTTTGGAATTCCTTCATTAATAATAAACACAACAAGCAGCAATATAAAGCAAAAGATAACAGAACCGAGTTTTTCGAAAAAAAGTTTAAAAACAATATTCGGCTCTCTCTTATATGGCTCTTTTTTCTCTTTCTTGCCTTCTCTAGGACCTGCACAAGCAGCAACAGTACAATCACAATTCTCAAAGAACAAATCGAAAAGAGATTTTCTCATTCTTACGGGCTGTTTGAATATGATAAACACCATCTTCAGCGTTGTCACCTTAATGGAGCTGAATGTAGCCAGAAACGGCGCTGTAGCCATCATAAAAGACCTTGGTTATCTTGATCCAAAAAATCTCTATGGCCTCATTTTCCTCTCGATGATTGTAGCATTTCCCTGCACAGTAGCATGTCTTGTTGTCTCTCGCATTTTTATTAAACTAAAGAATAAAATAAGCACAAAAACACTAAGCAGAATAACAATTATTTTTTTAGTCATGGTAACTCTCATAATGGCAAAAATTCCAGGAGTTATCCTTCTTCTGTTTGCATCAATTCTTGGGTATATCCCTTACAAAGTGAAAACAACAAAGACAACATTGATGGGTTGTCTTATGATTCCCACAATGATATTTTATTTTTCAAGAATGTTCTAGAAAAACTTAGCCAACCCTTCTTGCTTTTCTTCAGCTTTTCCAAAAATACTTTCAATTCTTAATTTTGTAAGCTCAAGAGTTTGTTTCAAATAAGGAGAATCCACATATTTTGCAGCAAGTTCTAAACTTGGCTCTAAATACTTTACAATGCTTCCTTGTGAAACAGTATAAATTATTCTTCCACCACACTTAAGACAGCTTCCTGCCAAAGGAGGCCTTCTGAATTTTTCATTGCACTTCACACACCTAAATACTTGCGAGCTAAATTTTCTCAGGTTTCCCAGAAGATCTCTCATAAAATGTCTTTCAATAACTAATCGTGCAACTTTATCTTTATCAACTGCTCGTATGCGTTCAGCAAGTTCCATCTGCCCATGCACTTTTTCCTCCATAGTTGGTAAGGATTTATATGCACTGCATTGCGGACCAGCATTAATATCCTCAGTCTCATGGGTATACCCCAAGCCACTATACTCTCTACCACTACCAAGTCTCTTTTTCAGTTGTTCAACGGGTACGTCCCAAGGATTCTTGTAAACAAGAGATCCTTCATAGAGCACAAGAGGATATTTCCAGGCAATGTCCATATCAAAGACCATGTCATCAACCTCTGTAGAGGTTATCGTGCTTGTCAAGACGAGAGGTGCATCTTGCGTTCCACCCCTATGGCTTGGCAAATAACTTCGTGAAAAATTGAGCAACGCGTCAAGAATAAACATAATGCACAACTCATCACCATCACAATCTCTTCTCACGCTACAATGAAAAAAAGGATGCGCAAAAAAAGCCTGCGTCTTTGAAAAACCAATAATTCTTCCAACAGTACCAGCGCTTATATGTGGTGCCAATCCTAAAACCAAATGCCCCACAAGATCCTGTACTTTAGTAACATTGTAAAATGGTTTTTGCCCATAAACATTCACAAGTAATGCATCGATAAATTGTGCAATGCGAATGAAGACTTTGTCAGAGGTTTCATCAAGGCTCTCTGTTGTCGAAGGTAAAATCACATCCTGTATGAATAGTTCCAAAACTTGATTTTCATTTTCCAATTTATCTCCATGAATGTCTTTTTCGTATCCTAATTCTTGTAATTTCTCAACAGAAGTTCCAATTTCTCTTGGCCTAAAGTGTGTAATGGGCAGTTCAGTCATATCAAATCGTATGGTCCCATCTTTATTCACGTAAAGATTATGCACTGCTCGTAACAGCCCTTTAGCAAGTGGCTCAGGAGTGTGATCTTTATTGCTCGTTCCTCGAACACCTTTGATGAGCGGTGGAACCTTGCTCAAAGAAATTCCTGCTTGTCTAACTGCAGCCCTAAAATATTTATTCACATCCAATTTCCAATTTTTAAAAGATCGTGCTTGCTCATGGCATTGCTTGTCGCTCACGCCACAGAGAGGACAAATATATTTTTTCTCAGTTAAAGTACCACAAGATTCACATAACGGATAAATGGTCTCAGCACTGCACTTTCTACAGTAAAAAATGGGGAATTCTCCTTGTATACTTCCGACCTCCAACGCGCTCTGGAAGCTTCTGAGCCTTCCGCCTTCATTTCCAACAGGAAAGAGTACTTGAGGACTGCCTTTTAATTTTCTAATCTTTGATTTTTCTGGCCTGCCCATTCTTGCGCCAATAAAAGTTCCGCCTTTCTTTCGAAGAACAATTTCTTTTGGCAAAAGTTCATAAACATCCTTGCCTTTTTTGCTTAAATCAATACGTGAAAGTATGAAGGAAAATGATTTTGCAGCATCACCTTCGATAACGATATATTCATTCGTCACAACCTTATGTGGCACGCCTAAAATTTCCAAAGCCCTTTTAGGAATGTCCTCATGTATTGGTAAAACAACTTTTTCATCCTGCACAGCACCGCGATGAAGCCACTCTTGAAGCTTTCTTATATCTTCAAAATTTAAAAATTCCCAGTAAAAAGTATGTTTAGGATGCAAAGGAATTCCGAGAGCTTCAGATATTTCCAATGCCTCTGAAAAAGAAACCTTCTTCCAAGGATTTTGTATAATCTCCTTAAATTCTTCTTCTCTTCCTTTTTCTTTTGCAGCTTTTTCAACTTCAAGAGCCCACCATTCTTCGCAATATCCTGCAGGTGCAAGCACATGCCCACGATTGAAAAAATCACCATAAGAAATTAACAAATCGCCAAGGTAAATTATTTCTTCAACATCTTTGATAAGTTTTCTCGCTTCTTCAGGTTTATCTAAATAAACAACATTCCCGTTGGTCAGTTTTACTAAAGGCCCTTCAAGTTTATCACAAGGAGAAATAACCGTGCTCTTCCCAGGCCTCTCTAACTTTAGTTGTGTTCCAATGGCAATAAAATCTCCAAGGATGGTCATCGTTGCGGGATGCATGGATTGTGCAGAAAGCCCGGAAACTCTCGTTCTTCCATATCGAAGCCTAAATCCTCCTGCAGTCATGGGATCGGTAAGAACAGGCCTGCCGGCAACAATATCTTTAATAAAGGTATGATCTGGTTTTAATCCTACATATTTTGGTTCTTTCTCTTTCTCTTTTGCTTTTTTCTTCTTCTGCAATTCAACAAATTCTCCAAGAAAAACAATCCACTCCTCAAGTCCAAAATCTTTTCCCCATTTTGAAAGATTTTTATACAGCTTTGCTGCTTTCTGGCATATGCCTTCGCCAATAACTAAACAAACACCATTTCTCAGTTTGTCGGTTTCAATTCTATCAAGGCCTTTGTAATTGCTCGCCTCTAATTTTTCACTCGGTTCTCCATCAACTTGCACTGGCAATCGTGATACTATAAAAGAAATCTCTTCTTCACTAGGAAGATACTGCAAGTTTGTAATTCTGTCATGATAATCGTAAAGTTCTGTGTAAGTTCTTTTGATTTCTTTTTCCTCAGGATCATACGGAAGATATCCCATCTTCCTTCTTACATAATCTCCTATTAAAACAGATACACTTTCAGCAGTTCCACCAGCGCTTCTCATTGGCCCAGAAAAATAAAGTGCAAAATATTCCCCGCCATCTCTTCTTTTTTTTATTTTTAACTCTGTAAATCCTTCAAGAGGGCTACTCACAACACCGTTAGTGATATATGCAATACCGAGGCGTATTCCAATTTCCATAGACTTCAATTTTGTTTCAAACTTGCAAAATTTGTCGCTGGCGACTTCATATGCCATAGTCAATGCAACTCTCCAATCTTGTGCTCCGTAAATTTCTTCAAGTTCTTTTATCCTAGAAATAATAGTGGTGGATCCTATTTCTGGCGCAACAACAGTAATCAATCCAACTACCCTTTCTGCCATGTTCTTTGCGATAACTATCTCTGGCTCATTTTTAGGGTCTATACCGATAGCGCGTGCTTTCTTCGCAACGTCATAAACCTCGTGCACTTCTCTGTCAATCTTAGAAAAATAATCTTGTGTATTCATGGCGCATCATAAAAATTAAGGAATATGACCTCCCTTGTTTTCAAATTGAAGAATGGTACTCTTCCAGGATCGGGTTCATTTCCTCTTCTTTCCTGAATAACAGACTTCTTCTCCCAACAAGAAGGAGACAAGATAATCACGCCATTATACTCGCCAATATCTGACTTATGAATATCTCCATTAATAACAATGTCAGGAATTTTTTCAATCAAAAGTCCATCTTCAACTGAGTCAGGCAAGTAGACAGTTGCTCCATGTGTTGGTGCAAGATGTCTTTTTCTTAAGAGATACTTCCATGTTAATCGTGGATTATTCTTTGCATCTGCTGCTCGCAAATGCTGCACAGAATTATTGTAATAATGAAAACTGCTCCCATGATACATCAGAATGTTAAATCCTTCAAAGTTATTATCCGCATGAATATTAATCAATGCAGGGCTGCTGACAAATGTCGTATTCTTCAAGGCAAACATTGGCGCAGCGAACTCGCGTATCAATGGTGGTTGCGGTTCTGCCAATCGTGTTGCATCGTGATTGCCAGGACAAATAATAATCTCAATACCGTCGCGAATCATTGAAAGATATTCTGCAAGCTTCACATACTGGGATCGCAAATCTTTGATAGTCAAATCTTGCTCTTGACTGGGATAAACTCCATTGCCGGCAACCAAGTCTCCAACAATAAAAATATACTTTAACTTCTCTGCTATCTTTCTCTCTTTAGGATTGACATTTTTCAAGTTAATCCAGTCAATAAACTTAAGAAAAGGTTCTTCTAAAAAATTATGTGACCCCACATGAATATCTGATATAACTGCAAAATAAGCCTCTTCTTGGGCTTTTTTTAGTTTATTAACTAGAGGAATATCAGGAAAATAAATCTGTTCTGCAAAAATCATATTTCTATTCATCTTTCCCTTAATACCAACAACTTCATCAAGGCAAATATCTTCTGCCCCATCAAGGGTTTGCTTAATAATAACCTGCACAATGCCTGTTGGATCCTCGAGAGATAAAACAAGGTTATCATTCTTGCTTATTCTTTTATCGTACACAAGACCAACACACGTCACTGCTTCCTTGTCCTGTTTATTCTTTAACCTATTAATTGAAATAGAACTCTGTAATTCCTGTCTTCCCTGTAACACCTTTTGTAAAAAATTATATCTTTGTTTGAAGTAAAGAACAAAATCTTTTACTTCCCATTTCTTTGGTTTTTTATCGTACGATTTCAAAACTTGAACCTTATTCTGAGTCAGAATTGGCTTTTCAAGAATAACCTCTTGTATTTTTTCTGCCTGTACAGGTTCTTCTCCACAAAGGATTGCTTGAAATCGTTTGTAGGGCTTGCTATTTCTTTTCTTTTCATGTAAGACCCTGCTTTTTTCAAATTCAATCCAATTAATTCCAGAAATTCCTTTATTAAAAACGCCTTTGAATATGTCTTCTCCTAAAACAATAGGTTTCTCCTTAGACAGTATCTTTGAATCAATAGACTCTAAAAATTTTCCATCGAAAATTTCATGTTCAAGCATTTCTGGAGCTAACAAGTAGCCACGTTCTATGAATTCTTTCAACAGTTCTTTGTTTACCTTTAGATTCATAATCCTAAGCCTTCCTTCAACATATCTCGTATCTTTTCGACGATGTTGTCCGGAACACCAAGAGTTATCCGCCTCGTTCTTCCATACCTTCCCTTACTAATCACTCTCGCGTTGATAATACCGAGCATATCCAGCTCTGCAATGATATCTCCCACTCTTCTCTGCGTCAATGGTTTCGTTCCAGTCTTCAAGCAATTTTCTTTATATGTCTCATAAATATCGCCAGTATAAAAATCCTGAGACTCTTTTGTCTTTGCATAATCTTCAGATACTTGAAGTATAGTATATAATGTTATTTTGAATTGCTTTGGTTGGGTTGAAACAATGTCAACAACTCTGTCTCTTTCTATTTTTTCTTCTGCAGTATCAATAAAGTCAACAGTTATTTTTTCAGAATTATTTCTCTCTGCTAATTCTCCAGCAACCCTGAGTAACTCAAGAGCTCTTCTTGCATCTCCATGTTCTTTTGCGGCATAAGCAGCACATTTTTCAATGACTCCTTCATCAATTACTTTATCTCCAAAAGAAAGTTTTGCTCTTTCCTTCAAAATCTTTTGAAGTTGTATTGCATTATAAGGTGGAAAAACTAATTCTTCCTCACCAAGACTGCTCTTCACCCTTGGATCAATATGGTCAATAAACATTAAATCATTGCTTATACCCACTAAAGAAATCTCGCTGTTCTTCAACTCAGTATTCAGTCTTGTTAAGTTATATAATATCTTGTCTCCAGCACTCTTCACAAGTTCATCAATTTCATCAAGAATTAATATCAGTAACGTTTTTTCTTGTTCAATAATCTTGACAAATATTTTATACACCTCGTCCGTTGGAAGTCCTGTGGGGGGTATTTCGTGCCCAAGCTCTCTCGATATTTGTGCAATAAGCCTGTACTCCGTGTCGGCCACTCTTTTGAGCTTACAATTCAAAGAAACAACCTTAAGATTGAGCTTCCTCTCTTTTGCCACTTCTACAATCTGGCTTACAACATGATTAACGACTAAAGTCTTCCCTGTGCCCGTCTTTCCATATACAAAGATGTTGCTAGGCCTCTCCATACGCAACGAAGGTGCTAAAATTCCAGCAATTTGAGTAATCTGTTCTTCTCTGTAAGGCACACTTGGTGGTGTGTAATTAGATTGTAAGACTTTTTTATTTTTGAATAAGCTTTGTTTTGTGGCGTAATCTCGCAGAAATGACTTAACGTTCACCATTTTTCTTTTTTAAATCCTGTTTAATATTTAAAGATATATGTAATAAGAAGTAACTACCCACACCATTGTTTCTCATGGAACAATATCTTTCGAAAAATTTTGAAAAAATCGAAAATTTCTTTCAATAAACATAAAAAACTGAAAAGAGAGTTTCATCGTCTCTTCAAAAAAAGAAGTATATAGTACAACATAAAAAAATTTATAAATAAAATATAAATATATAATAAAGATTAATAACTTTTGATTGATTTTACGCTTTTTTGCCATTTATTCGCAATATTTCTGCATTTTCATGAGATTAATCTCCACAGGAAAACAAGGTGTGACCCCCACCACAAAACAACAGGTTTTAATAACATTCTTAGTACAACAAAACCATGGAATTAACCATACTAATCCCCATATTCTTCATTCTAATTGTCATCGTAGTCTACTCTCTTTCAGGATCATTGAAGCGTTCTTTATTTCTTACATCAGTTTTTCTTGTAATAATAATGACATTTATCTTATTTTCAATAATCCTTGATTCCAGGCAATTAGCAGATATTGCAAAATCAACAAGCCTTTTCATTTATACAGCAAACAACAACCCGGAAATAGGCGTTGCAATAAACTTCTCACAAGTAGAATCACAAACCCTCACGCAAGAACAAACAAAAGAAGCATTTGATCAAGTAATAACAAAAGACACCCAACTCAAAAAGACATACTTCAAGACGTTCATATTCTCAGAATCAGCAATAAATGAACTTCTAGCAGAAGAAGTCAAGCTCAACCAAGGCATCACAGTATCAAAAAAAGAAATTCTTGATGGAATGGCCTCAGCAGATAAGGAAGAAAGTGCTGCATTTTTCACAACAGCAGTCCTGGACATTTTTCAAAACCTTCAAAACGGAGACAAGATGGCAGTCTTCCTGAAAAAATACAAAAACAAGGAGATTATTATTTACCCAAAGATAAAAGCAATCTCAATACTTTCTGTAATGCCTGAGGACATGGTCAAAAGAGTCATGTCAAAAACAGACCTTTAAAAACCAAAGGTCATCCTAAAAAACATAAAAAGATTTATATACCATTTACAGCTCAAGTATGTCAACATGGCAGAAGAAGAAAAAAATTACTCAAAACAACTACTCGGCAAAACAGTTGTGACAAAAACAGGCAAAAGATTTGGTGAAGTAGGCAACATAACGTTTGAAGTTCGCACTGGTGAGTTAATGCAGATTATATTAAAGAATCCAACAGCATACACAGAAGGCTTAGACTTGGAACGCGATTCTAACAACAGCTTGTTAATCCCTTACTCTGCAGTCCTTGCAATAGGAGATTTTGTTGTTGTTTCAGAAGAAGATATTATTTAAGTGAGACAATCTTCTATAAGGCTAAAATGGTCCAACAAAAGACCCTAAAAAATTTCAAAACAACTAAAGAGATTCCTATTAGCTCGTCTACTATAGATCAGATCATTGGCCAAGACGAAGCAGTGAATATAGTAAAAAAAGCAGCGAAGCAGCGCCGTAACGTTCTTCTCATCGGCGAACCAGGAACTGGGAAATCTTTAACAGGCCAAGCATTGGCAGAATTAATCCCAAAAGAAGAATTAAATGATATTCTCTCTTTTGAAAATCCAACAGACGATCAGAATCCATTCATCAAAGTTCTATCAAAAGGAGAAGGTATTAAAACCATAAATCGCTTTCGCATAGAATCACTAAAGCAGTTCAAGTGGCAGACCTTATTTTTCTATTTTCTTATAGGCGTTTCAATATTATCTCCCTGGTGGGTTCGCCAGCGTTACGGAGACATCATGGCCGCAGCATCGCTCATTAGCTCAATGATATTTGTAGCAATATTTATTGTATTCATAAACCTCAATAGAAAAATGAAAAAAGGAACACATTTTCCTAAACTCCTGATAGACAACTCCAAAAAAGAAAAAGCTCCTTTCATAGATGCAACAGGTTCACAAGCAGGTGCACTTCTCGGAGACGTACTGCACGATCCTCTACAAAGTGGGGGTCTCGGAACACCAGCACACGAACGTTTAATCCCAGGAATGATTCACAAAGCGAACAAAGGAGTTCTCTTCATAGACGAAATTGGTAATATGAATCCAACAACACAGCAGGAAATTCTTACATGCATGCAGGAAAGAAAGTACCCCATAACAGGTCAATCAGAGCGTTCTTCAGGAGCAATGGTTCGCTCAGAAGATGTGCCAACAGACTTTGTCTTAGTTGCAGCAGGTACGTTAGAGTCAATAAAGAAAATGAACCTAGCACTTCGTTCAAGAATTCGCGGTTATGGGTATGAAGTCTCAATGAATGACACAATGGAAGATAACGAAGAAAATTGTTATAAGATTGCACAGTTTATAGCACAAGAAGTTGCCAAAGACAAAAAAATTCCTCATTTCTCAAAAGCAGCAGTCGAAGAAATAACGCAAGAAGCAAGAATAAGAGCAGGAACATCAGAAAAATTAACACTTCGTCTCAGAGAGCTTGGGGGATTAGTCAGGGCAGCAGGAGACTTAGCATTAGAAGAAGGCAGCTCTCTTGTTGAATCAGACCATATTAAGCGTGCAAGGAGATTAGCAAGAACGTTAGAACAGCAAATCGTGGACAAGCACATTGAAAACAAGAAGAAATACGAGGTTATCATTACAACAGGCTCAAAGATAGGGCGTGTCAATGGCCTCGCAGTAATGGGTTCAGACACATACTATTCTGGCATAGTCCTTCCAATAGAATCAGAAGTAACTCCTGGTGGAAAAAAGAATGAATTTATAGCAACAGGCAAGTTAGGGGATATAGCAAAAGAAGCAGTAAAAAATGTTTCTGCAATCATTCTCAAATATTTTGGCGAAGACATCAAGGAAAAATATGACATCTTCATCCAATTCTTGCAGACTCCCGAAGGTGTCGAAGGAGACTCAGCATCCATTGCAGTAGCAACAGCAATCATATCAGCATTAAAGAACATTCCAATACGTCAGGATACAGCCATGACAGGCTCTTTATCTGTTCGTGGAGAAGTCTTGGCCATTGCAGGTGTAACACAAAAGATAGAAGCAGCAATCCAATCAGGTATTGCAAGAGTTATCATTCCTAAAGCAAATGAAAGAGATGTTTTATTATCTCCTTCGCAAAGAAAAAAGGTTCAAATAATTACAGCCAAAACAATCGATGAAGTTCTTGCAGAAGCTTTAGTTTGGAAAGGTCATGAGGATATCCTAAAGAAAGTAAAAGGAAGACAAAAATAAATGTCTTTTTTTCGTTATGAACTTCTAGGCATAGACCCAAAACGTGCAAAACTCGCAGTAGTTTATGGAAGAACAAGAGAGTATATTCGAGATGCAGTTGAGTTTGCAGTTGCAAGGTATTACAAGGGTGGAATCGAACATTCTGAAATAGCCTTTCTTCGAGCATACCAGGACGCACCAACAAAAAAAGACCCAACAAGAAAAATACCAACCCCCTTACTAAGTGATATGCGAGAAGTAGCCTCAATAGATCTAAACTTCAAACTTCATCACGTAGCAGTGGACGGATATCTTTATCCCTGGGTTTCATCAGAAAATAGAAGATTCCAAATAGCAGAAGATATTTCAGTGACATTAAACGCAAATGGATTTGCACATTGGTTAGAACAAATGGGTTATCATTTCCAAGAGCCATGGGATGTCAAGAACCCGCCCTTATTTTACCTACCACAAACAAAACAAACCAAAGTTTTCCTTCCACCAGACATAATGAGAATAATAGAATCTCATGACTGGGAGCAATATCGTGAATGGGCAGAGCCAATAGTTGATGGCAGAGAAGAGATGTTAACAGAAGCAATAGAAAAGAGAGTTGGCAATTATAAAAAAGGTTACTCCCATATAGAAAAAAGCGGTAAAGTTTCTTCTTTATTTGTAAAACCAGAAGTCCAAAAAGCTTAAATAACCTCACACAAAAACAACACAATGATAGTTAACTTCACTTTAGACAAAATCTCAGTGGACAAAAAGTCCCAGGTAAAAGGAATGGTAGAGGCAAAAAACTCAATCAAATTTCTCGATGTAGTGGAACAACCACTTCCAGCAGGACTCAACAAGCAAGCACTCATAAGCTTCAAATTCCAGTATAAAGTAGATTACCTTCCAAATATCGCTTTAACAGAAATAGTTGGTTATATCCACTTCATGACAAACAAAGAAAGCAAAGACAAGATACTTGAAGACTGGGATAAAAGATCAAGAATAGACCCTTCAATTTCAGGCCCACTCGTCAACTATGTCTTCTCAAAGTGTGGTGTAATGGCCTTATCACTTTCAAGACAAGTAGGGTTGCCTCCACACATCCCTCTTCCAAAGATAGTTATAAAACAAAAAGAGCCCGACAAGAAATCCAAGCCAAAGGCTTCATAATAGCACAGTTTATATATCTTGATGTAGTGCCCACTAGATGTTCATACGAATAAAGGCAAGAAAGAATTCTTCAGGCAAAACATTGAAGTATGCCTATCTAGTTTCTTCAAAGCGTCGTAAACGAAGTAATAAGGCCCCAAAACAAAAGGTTGTAGCATATCTCGGCAGCGTCATTGAATTAAAAGATTACAAACAAGAAAATCAAGACCTTCCCAAAAAACCCCAAGGGTCTATTTTAAAGCTATTTGAAGAGGTTCTTCTATTTAACGAATTCAAACAAAAAACAAAATATTCTTTTCTTCGCGATAACATCCTCGTGGATCTTGCGGACAAAGAAGTAATAAACCTTACATCTGGTCAAAACGTTTGTTTGAAAGTAAATGAAGGTTTTATCGTAAAGGCCACATTAAAAAAAGCCCTAGAATACAAGCCTCCAGAGGCCACGGAAAAGGAAATTGGTCGTGACCTCGCAAAAACCCTCGTTTTTGCAGGTTTAAAGCCTTTAGAAGCCACTTTTTTAGCCATCTTCAGAAGTTTCTTAAAATAGTTCCACAGGAAATAATGGGGTCAGCGCACAACGCACAACAACGCACAACAATACAACACAATGCCGCACAACACCTCACAAGTAAGCCTTAAATATTTGTAAGACTTAGCACAATTGAAGCACAATGGGGGACGAAAATAGCTCTTTTCAGGAAAAAGTACGCAATTCTTTCTTAAAAGTAAAAGAAGACATTGAAAAAAGGGATTTTGAACTAAAAAAGCTTGAAAATCTATTAGAAAACCAAAAAGAAGACATTTTAGGATTAAAAGAGCAAAATAACCATCTAAAACTTAATCTAGAAGAAATAAAGGCAATTTTAAAGGATTTTAAAAATAGTTCCACAGGAAATAATGGGGTCAGCGCACAACGCACAACAACGCACAACAACGCACAACAAACAACAGCACAGCACAACGCGACACAAAGAGGCAAAGATTTAACAAAACCTCTAAACCTCACAGAATTTGAAAAGATCATTTTAAGCCTATCAGATAGGGAATTTTCAGTATTTTTGGCAGTTTATGAAATAAGCAACGAACAGGGGTATGCCACGTACAACCAAATTGCCGACCGTCTAAAAATAACAGATTCGCCAATAAGGCACCACGTCATGAGCCTAATATCTAAGCAAATGCCTATTCAAAAAGAGCGTATTTTACATGGTAAAGTCTCACTTTCTGTAAAAGAAGGCATTTTAAGTCCTTCTTTAATTGCAAAGTTTATGCATTTACGGCAAGCCTACCCGGATGAGCAAACAACTTTATCTATCTAGCCCTAAGAAAGTTACTTTTTTCCTCCCTTTTTGGTTTTCGAGGCTAATTTTTATTTTTTTAATCTTTCCACTACCCTTTCTTCACGTCGACGTGTTTTTTAACTAACCTTTTCAGCGTTTTTATGCTTTTTGAGCCACCTTTTTGAGAAAATCTCCCTTTTTGTTAAAGGAGAATCATAATTTGTTCCTTTTCGCAACACTCTCCCATTTATTTAGCTCAAAAAGCCGACGTAAGAGCACCTATATCCATTAAATATACCTCACTTTTTCCAAAAAGAACTATTTTTCAAGATGTATGTACCTACTATTCTCCTTTTTTCCTCTTTCTGTGTACTCCAAAGCCTTTTTTCTATACCTCACTTTTTCCAAACAGAAAGAATTTCACCTTTTTTCATTTTTTACAACTTATTTTATCACGTCGACGGATCAACTCCCTCTTGGGCTAATCCCTCTAAAAACCCCAAAAAAAGCCAAAAACGCGTCGTAGACGTCGGTAAAATCACCTTTTCTTTATAAATCACGTCGATGAAAGCGTCGATGATGCGTCTACGAACCGTCGACGACACGTCTACACACGTCTACGAACAATACTAGACGTCTTCGAAACGAACCGACGGATGGGTAAGTTTATAAATAAAAACACTTTTAATAAAGTATGGGGTTCTCACTCTTTGGAAAGAAGGGATCAAACGCCGACAAAGCTGTCGAGCATATGACCTTAATCTCTGAAAATTTAAAAAATTCATTCGTTAGGGTCAAAACAGACATAAAAGTGGTACGGGATTGGCTTTCATACTTCAAAACAAAGGACGATGAATACGAAGAAAGGTTCAAAGCCATAGAATCAAGCGTCGACGAACTATCAGAAGTGCTAGCATATCTTACAGAGAAGGAACAAGAAGCTCCTCAACCTCAAATAATCCGAGAAAAACCTACAAGAGAAGAGCCGTACTATGCAATAGAAGAAAAAATTCCTTCACAACAACAGCCAAGAAGCATTTTGGATGATTTAACAGAGACACAAAGAGCTATTTTTCTCAGACTAGCTGCATTTCAGCGTGAATCTGGTCAGGAATGGACTTCTTTAAAGGCACTTGCACACGATATTTACCCAGATAAGCTATACGATAAGGTTCGTTCCACTCTTTCAGAGTATGTTGGGCTCTTAATCGATACTGGTTTAATCAAAAAAACAAGAAGAGGAAAGCAAACATACTTGGCAGTAACACAAAAAGGCCAGCAATACGTAGGAACAGAAGATGATAAAAAGGCCAAGAAGCCCATAGCAAAAGCAAAATAGCCTATTGCACTCTTTTTATACTATATCTTCCCCTAAAGGTAGGTACTTTATCAAGACTTCTTTGAATAGTCTCAATGCCTATGTTTCCATAAACACCAATTATACCTTCTTTCTGATCAATTACTCTTACTTGCCCAACATCCCCTCTACTTTTGAAGACCGTATTAAGTCTTCTTGCAGCACCTTGAACATTAGTTGGTACAACTATTCTTGGATTAAGAGTAATTTCATATCCTGGGAATGTTTCTGCCTTTGAAAGTCTCAAATCAAGGGTATCGCTGACCTTCTGTGCCAAATAATCTAAAAAATCAAACTCCTCCTTACTTGCAACAAGTGGCATTTCCCACGCATCGAACATTTTACCTGCAGATTCTCTTTCTCTGTACCCGTGTACGGCAGTTACAATCCTTTTCATATAAGTCTCACGTTCTTGTACAGGAATTATTGTTGCCCCATACCCTTCATACTCTAGCAAAGCGTTTTGAATTAGTCTTGCCAATCTTTTATTTCCATCGTTAAAAGGTTGAACCCTTGCAATATGCAAATGATAAAGTACGCCACGTTCAACAGGGTGTATGCTTGACTGATTTATTCTTCTCAACGCTACTCCAAGATCTCTTTCAATTTTGTCAGGCGAAGTCATCACCATGTCCCTTCCCCAAAGAGCTTGAGTTCTTCTAAAACCACCTGGGTTTTTTTCAGGTTCAATCATCTGACCCAACGTTAAAAGAAAACTAAAATCAACATACCCTTCGAAATGTCTCTTTGCATAATTCCAAGCATCAAATAAATGCTCTCTTGTTTCACTTGTCTCTGGTTTATGTTTCCTTTTTTCTCTGTGCGACCAATCGCGCTCCATAATCCTATTTTCTTCTAGCAAATAAGAATTTTCAGTTGCATCTCTTTCAAGAGTTTGTGCAACAAGAGTACAGTGAACAGAGCAATTACTACAAAGAGTATCAAGAGTGAGCTTCTTCTTGTCTATGCGGTTTAGCCTTCCTTGTGACAATATCATAGGTAAGAAGCGTAACCGAGCATTTTTAAATGCTTCTATTGTATTTACTCTGTAGTAACAACCAATAGCTTATACAAGCTAAAAACTTTTAAGCTTTGCTAGCATATATTTTCCTATGAAAAATCAAGAAAAATGTCCAAAATGTCAGTCAAAACTCCATCAGGGAGAGCATAAATTTTCAGATGGCCAATACCAAGTAGCATATTGCAAGAACTGCGGATATCGCTCAGAAAGACCATTTTAGGTCTTAGAACCGCCATTCATCACACCCTTCAATATTCCTTCCAAGCTCTTCTCAAGATCTTCCAAAGGGGTTCTAATACTATTATGTTCAGCAAGTTGTTCTCCAAGGATTATTCTTTTCCCTTCACTAAGGGGATTGTCTAATGTACGTACCCATCGTTCTTCTTGCCCCTCATAAACTCCAAGTCGGTAAGAAAACTTTGTTTTACTAATCTCTTCTTCAAAGTAAACAACACGAATCAACTTATTATTTCTGTCTAAATAATCGAGAATTGTTTGATGCATACTACTATAACTATAACTTCTTTTAATAGTTTTCCAAACTATGAATGCTTAAATATTTCAAGCAGTTCTAAAATATAGGGGGTGCTAAAAGAGTGTTGGATTTGGAGCACAACGTAATCATTGGCGTGGATGAAATAAGAAATCTCCGCACACCAGACGGTCCAATCGCACTCATTGCCGTTGCATACCCTCTTCTTAACAACAAACATGCTGATTTTGAAATACCTCGAAAAGGTGCATTTAACGCAGATGGCACGGTTCGCAGGGAATGGCTTGAGAGAACTAGTGGCTTCTTGGAAGCATATCCTTACTTCACATATACAATCATAAATGGTAGAGGTAATTCCCTTTGTCCTGGCAGATCTTTTGTTTCAGGAAGAGCAAGGTCGATTGTAACAGCAAAGTTAATCTATGATGCAGCACTGCCTTTTATTGAAGCAGGAGAATCTCCTTTCGTTGTGATTGATGGTGCACCATTCTCGCACAATGCAGAAAGCTGGATGAGAAAATTCTTGGATGGAATCATGCACGCAAGAATAAACTTTCAGTTTATGTCGAAGGCCGACAAGCAAGTTATCTCTGTTAAACTTGCAGATAGAGTTGCTCATTCCTTGGGAGCACGATACGTCTTAGGTGAAGCTGGGCCATATGAATCGAGAAGAGTATACTTTGACAGAGCAGTAAAGGAAGCAGGTCGAACGCTGAGATATGCAACACCTCAAGCTGCCTAAAAGTTTTGAATGAATAACAAAGAATTCTAAAGGTACACACTATGTATATTAGACGAACTAGTACAAGTTTCATCAATTATAACACTTAAAAACAGGATTATATTCGCCAACACCGTGGAAGCGTATCAAAGCTTCATCAAGTTTTTTTGCAATGTGCTCTGCTTCTCCCAAAGGCCCTTTTAATTTGGCTCTTAGGGAGGTAATAAATTTGTCTTTTTTTACATCTTTTAGATTTTTGCCTGTTTTTCCCATATATTTTTCAAAAACATGGGCTCTCATTTGACCCATATAAAAATTTATTAAATCTATTTTATCATTGAGGATTTGCAATGCGGAGATTATAACAATTGTCGTGTTTCCATCTATTTCCTTATCCATATTTGCTAAATAATAATTTATATCGATTTTGTATGCCAAATGGTCTGTAACACCTTTTTTGAAAAAGTCCAGGTGCCCCCCATATTCTTTCCCTCCGAGGATTCTTTTGCCAACAAGCATCTTTAATTCTTGATGCAGTTGGTCTAAGAGTTTCTTTTGTTCAGAATTGTGATTTTTTTCTTTGTACTCCATATCTTTTTGGAATATCAATATAGCTACAAATATTGCTAAGATATTAAAAAATCCAGAGTTTTCGTTAATAAAATCCCTGAAACACGCAAAGAGCACCGAAAGCCCAAAAAATATAAAGAATAAGACCTTACTACTGATTAAGACTCCTTTTTCTTCTTTCTTCATTCTTTCCTCAACTCTGCCCACGAGTTGACGGCTAGCTTTCCAATAAAGATGACCATTAACCCCATGATTATCATCGCAACAATCCCCCACCCTCCATCTGGTTTAAAATTGTCGAAGGTTGCAATCGCATCAATTGCAGCACTTAAAGCAATAGCCACTGTTGCAGTTGCCAGAATTTTATTTGTTTTTTTGTTATCCATTTCTTCCCTCTTCTGTGGGTCTTGTCCATGGGTGCTGAGTGTCATCTGCTTTCCTATCTATTCGGTCTCCAACATCATTTATTGCTTTATTTTTCTTAAGATAACCCAAAATAAACCTATACTCTTCTTCAGTAAGGTAGATATATCTCTCGTCATACATATCGGAAGGTTCTCCGTTTTCGTTGAATGTCCTTGTTCCTGCCATCACAGCATATTCTTCTTTTCCTTTCATAAAAAAGTTCAGACAACAAAATATAAAAGAATTTGTATAATTCCTCACCTAGTTCGTATAAGATACCTAGTACGAAGTCGTTAGTAACCTACTTGCTAAGGCTTGCGTAGTAGTTAAACAGAAAAGCAGAACAGATCACAATAATCCATACCCAAAACAGCTGATTTCCATTGCTTTCGACAGAAGGTTTGAACGCTAAGACAGTCAACCCACCAGCAATCCCAATATAGAATTTCACTAACGTATCCCATACCCAGTAGACCATGGCCCCCTAATTATCTGAAGAAGTTTATAAAATTAATTTTGATGAAAAATCTATATCATTCCCTTAGGAGCATCCATCGAATGCACTTTTCTCGCAACTATTTATGCAAGAATCAACCCAATCAGAGGGCAGGCTATTAATAATATTTGTATCCTGAGACTTCTCAATACACCTCTGCTCACAATGCCCATATTCTTTTTCAAAGCAATCTTCTCGTTCTAATGGAACGCCAACAACAGCGCCAGTTATCTTTCCACCAGAAAGCATCGAACCTTGTACAAGAAATACAATACCTAAAATAAGCAAAACAGCAAGCAAATCTCTCCTCTTTTCTAAATCTTTCATAGGAAAACCCTGATTTTAATTTATATAAACCTTTTTAAGAAAGAAAAGTCAATATTATACGAACTGAGGTGATAATGATACTAGAAGACCTGGAAACAGAATTGAAGATACGCGGATATTCGAAGGCAACCATAAAGAATTACTTGCGTCATAACAGATTATTCTTAGAATTCATCAAGAAACCAGCGAAATCCATAACAGAGAGAGACCTGAAGCTGTACCTTGCTCATTTACTTTCAGATAAAAAGCAAAAGCCTTCGTCAGCAAACCTTGTTTTATCTTCGATAAAGTTTTATTTTCTGAATATTATCAAGAAGAACATCTTCTTAGATGTGCGAGCTCCAAAAATGGAGAAGAAGCTTCCTACGGTGCTAACAAAAGAAGAAGTAAGGCAACTGATTAAAGCAACAACCAATCAAAAGCATAGAATATTGGTCGAACTCCTCTATTCTTCTGGTTTGCGAGTATCAGAAGCAGTGAAGATGAAGATTAATGATTTGGATTTTAATGAGCACATGGGGCTTGTGAAGTCTGGAAAAGGAAAGAAAGATAGAAATATCATACTTTCAAAGGACTTTGTGAAAAGTTTGCAGCTGTATCTTAATGCAAGAAAAGAGAAGTCTGAGTATGTGTTTCCTTCACATGCAGGCCATATCACAGAAAGGATGGCACAGAAGGTTGTGAATGAATCTGCAAAGAGAGCGGAGATAAAAAAACGGGTGTTTTGTCATGCGTTGCGCAGTTCTTTTGCTACGCACTTGCTTGAAGCAGGTACAGATATAAGGGTGATACAGGAGCTTTTGGGGCATTCTGATATAAGTACGACTCAAAGGTATACTCAAGTTTCAACACAGCAATTAAAAAAAGTACAAAGTCCTCTAGATAACCTTTAATCATTTCTTAAAAGTTTTCGTTATTTAATAGATTATATTATTTAGTTTATTCTTAAAATATGTAAGTGCATATACTCCTAAATTATTTAAGTAAAAATTAAATCTTTTATTTTGAAAAATGACAACAATGTTTATAAATGAGGCTTTCATAAAAGATTGAATGGAAGGCGAAGATTCGCATTGAAGGGTGTTGAAAAATAGCAATTGGTGATTGGTTTTTAGAAAGAAGTGATTCATTCAAAGAGGTTTTAGCAAATTTACGTGATCATAAAATCAACACAAAGAATTCTTTCTCTCGTGTTAAAGATAAGCATCATGATTACGAAGCGAAATTAAGAGAATATGAGGCTCGAATTCGTGAATTAGAGGGTATCATTAGCTCAATGCAGATGATTGATGAAAATTTAGAGATGACAAAAATAAGAAAAAAGAGAGCAAAGAAGAGATAATAATTAAACTTTCTCAGTTATATTTGCACGAGAATATCTTTCTGCAAGCCTGTTTAAATGAGCAAGTTGGACTGTTGTTAAATCAGCTAAGCTACATTGTAATCTTGACTCCTCGGATTTTCTTGAGAGGCCTTCAAGATCAGACACTTTTAATCCACAAGTAAATGCAGGATTTATTCTTTGAGTTTCTAAAACAATTGTATCATCAGGCTTTAAGCCAAGCATATCGTATAATGTGGCAATATATCTGAAATATTTTTCAATACAATGATTTGGATGACGGTTACTATAAAGTGAAAGATGGTGCAACCCTCCAGCACAATACTCTCTCACATGAGAGATTCCTGTTTGAGATTTTAAACCAGTGAGCTCACTGAATTTTCTCCCAGCATTGCTAACTGTTTCAAAAACTTCTGTTACTTTAACCGTTAACTTAGACCCAACGTCTATAGCGAGAGCTAAATCTTGCTGGTATCGCTCATATCTGTCTTGAGAACATCTGGCCATGTTAAGCTTTACTTAATGAAGCGCTCTCTGAATTTTGCAACTTCTTCATCTAAAGATTCACGATCGTAACCTGATAAAGTAATCTTGCAAGTAGCTGCCGCGAATTGGTGATCCCAGTCTCCTCTAGGCACAGTTTGTGTTGTAACTTCAATCATAACTCCTGGAGGAGCATATCCCCAATGGTAATGGTATTGGCCACTTCCTGCAGTCTTAACAATATGGCCTTTAATGGGCATTTCTTGGGTATAATCTGCTATTCTGCCAGATACACTATCTAGTTTTCCACCAACAATCTCAGTATGTAAATCAATAGTTATTTTTTCTAGACCTTGTATAGTTGTTACCATTTTCGTCCTCCAAATTAAACGAAGATGTATACTCTAATATATAGCTTATAAGCTTTTTCCCTTTTTAAATCAAGAAAGCACAATCAAATCCCTATCTCAACCTTCTCGCCAATAATACTTTCTCCAAATCTTCCGTTATTCACTTCAACAACATATTTTGCTTTATCCTTAGGTGTATAATGTTCACAAGGATCAATAGTACAAGGCTCAGCACTCAGCACATCCACAACCACACCAGCAGAATTAATAAAAATCATCTCCAGAGGAATCAACGTATTCTTCATCCAAAAGCTATGCTCACGATCAGCATCAAAAACAAAAATCATCCCACAATCTTCACAAAGTTCTTCACGATACATCAATCCACGCATCATCTCGGGTGCTTCATCAGCAACTTCAACGTTGATCCGTTCATCACCAATCACAACATAAGGCTGACTACTACAACCAACAATAAAAAGAAGGAACACCAAGAAAAGAATATTCATCATCCAAAGTACGTCTCGTTTCTTCTGTCTGCCGCAGCAGAGGCATCCTTTGTCTTTGCCATGATCCCCTTCAGCTTTGTTTCAAATTCCTCTGCTTTCTTCAACAAGGGAGTATAATCCAAACCTAAGTCTAAATACTCATCAAGCAAACATAATATCTGTGCAGCTGCTCGTGAATCAGGCAATGCAGAATGCGTCTCAGCAAAGAAGCTGGTATTTTTAATATCATCGCGCAACAGCAAAGCACCCGTAACTCCAACAATAATACCTTCACTCAATCGTTCACCGCATTTTGATTTTAATTTTCCATTTGACATGTAATACGCTTTTGGTTTGTCAGACTTTGAAAGTATTCCTTCTGCACCAACGCCTTCCAAACTGATAATTTCTTTTGCCTTCAATTCTTTTGCAAGTTTTACTAGCAACTCAGAGATCTCCCATTCATAACCTGCAACGTTTGCAAGAGCATGGAGAATGACGATGTTTTTTTTCTTTGAATAAAATATCCCCAAAGGTTCGATAGCTTCGCTGTCGTGCACTGCAACAACAGGAGGAACCTCATCCATGCGGATGTAACCAATTTTTTCTGCATTCAAATGTTTAATCAAGAACTCTGAGGCAATCGTTCCAACCAATCCAAAACCGGGAAATCCCTCAATAATCACCGGACTTTTTGGTTTAAAATTAATCTTGTATCTCATTGAAATAATTGCGTTTTTGGTGATTTATATAGGTTTCTTCTTAGTCTTCATAACTCACAGGACCTCTCCACTCAGAATTAATCATAAAAGGAACAAGGAAGTCAATAGCATTCTTCAAATCCTGACCATGAAGTCTTAACTTTCTTTTACCAATGAGCAAAGGAGAAACCCCCGATTCATAAAGAACAGTAAGTTCTCCTGTTTGATAATGCTGTGGCACTTCTCTTTGTTTGAGAGCAGTAAAAGTTCGAGCATCATTAAGATGCTCAATGAGATGAGTGAACATATCTTCTGATCCATCTCTGAGTACATGCATCGTTGGCCAATAAATTGAACTAGCAAGTCGTTCTAAACTATGTACTCCTCGTGTTCCAATGAGGGGATAGGAAGCATAGTTATTTTTTCCTAGTTTTTTTGTTGCAGTAGTTATAACATATCCGAGATAGACATCTATAAGCGAAGCATCGAATGCTAATCCATTACATGCATCATGTGCACCAGCAACATAGGCAGGTCTATCAGTAGGAGTTTTTCTTCGTAATTGCCAAGGGCTGCTCATATTTTTTCTTATGCCAACATATTTTAACAATTCTTCAGCAGCTGCAGGATTTGCAGATGTTGTGACAAAGAGATAGTTGCTCTTCACATCAAAAATTGGTCCAAGAACATCTCGTATGTCTCCCTTATCAAGACTTGTTGGTGTATTAAAATCATGTCGAAATTCCAATTGAACATCGAGTAATTTATCAGGAGAATCAGTTACTTCTTTCATTGCCCCTTCTATAGTTTTCATACATTTTAAAATTTATTTTTAACTTATAAGTCTAGCCTGTCTTCATTGAGGAACAAAGAAGTAATAACGTTTTTAAACCGAAGTGACAGCACAAAAGCACGTGGGCCTATAGCTCAGCCTGGCTAGAGCACTTGGCTCTTAACCAAGGGGTCGGGGGTTCAAATCCCTCTGGGCCCGCTAATTCTCTGGGTAAAATCCAAAGCCTTATAACTATTGTAATATTAATTTAACATATGTTAAAAATATTTAACGACCTCCAACCCTTTATAGAAGATTGTTCAAGGCGTTACGCCGTGAGGGAATATGCACGAACAAGAAACGTAAGTCCTCCTACAGCATCCACGATGCTTTCAAGATTCCATAAGGAAGGCTTATTGAGTATGCATAAAGAGCGTACCTATCTTTTTTTCTGGGCCAACAAGGAAAGTCCCCTCTTCAAGGGGCTAGCGCGATTGTACTGGTTGATGAAACTTGAAGAAACACAATTTCTTCCCTTCCTTAGAGAGGTGTTTACCACTCCTACAGCAATTTTATTTGGTTCATTGGCAAAGACAGAAAATAATGCAGACTCAGATATAGACATTGCGGTTATTTCACCAAAAATAAAAATCTCTCTGGAAAAATATGAGAAAAGGCTAAAAAGAAAAATACATCTCCTCATGTTTGCAGATAGCAAGGCAATACCGAAAGAACTTCAAGAAAATATTTTCAATGGTTATGTGCTTTGTGGAAGGATAAAGACAGATGGATTGGAAAGAATGCGGCGTGAAGAGAATAGTAAAGGACATACAACCAGATAAAAGTCTCGTATCTTCCTTGATAAAAATAAGCAGAAAAAAGATGGCATCACAAGAATTGCTGCCTCTTAATGAGATAACAACCGCATCGAAAATATCTCTCGCGTATGATTCTTTGAGAGAGGTCCTGGAGGCATTGGCAATAAAGAGGGGATTTAGGGTTTACAATCACGAGTGTTACGTTGCATTTTTGAAAGAGATAATGAGAGACTCCTTTTTGGGCGAGGACTTTGATGAGATAAGGAAATTGAGGAATGAAATAAATTATTATGGCAAAGATGTTGCGCTTGGAGAATGTGTACGTATAATCAAACTAATCAAAGGGCAAAAAAGGACTATTGATAAATACTTGAAGGAAAATTAGTTCCTCAAAACATTATAGATAGAATCAAAGATGGGAGTTTCAGTTGAAAACGTATAGAACTTCGCGCCAAGAGAACTTGCAATCCACTTCAATTTTTCATTATGTTCTTCTTTCTTTTTGAAGTACAACTTCTTCGTCACAGCATCCATGAAAGCGCGTATGACTTGGCTTGTTTCCATGTCTCTGAATCGCAAATCTCCCTTCAGATTCATCCTACTTTCAACTTCATCAATAACTTGTATAAGGATTATCTCGCAATTCTTAAATCGCTTCAAGCTTCGCTCAATTTCATCAATATCATAAAAGAAGTCACTCACAACAACAATCAAGCTTCGCGAACCAATCCTTTTCAAGTATGTGAGAAGCGACTGTTCAAAGTTCGTCTTCCCTCCGGCCTGTTTTTCTTTCAGATAATCAATCACGCGCACAAACTGTCTTCTTCCTCTTCGCGGTGTAAAGATATCTAAACTATCAGCAAACGTGCTCAGCATGAATCGTTCGTTCTTCTTCATGGCCATGTACGCAAAAGCCAATCCCACCATAGAGGCATATTCAAACTTCGTCACATCGCCAGACTTGTAATCCATGGACTTGCTTGAATCGAGGATGATGTGTGTGCTCAGACTTTTGTCTTCTTCATATTTCTTGACATGAAGCTTATCGGTCCTTCCATACACCTTCCAATCAATATCTCTGAAATCATCGCCAGGAGTATACATCCTATGATCCTTGAACATGTTTCCCTTTCCCGTCTGCAGGCTTTTTCGCTCGCCAATGAAATTCGAAGAAACTCTTTTCTGTACAAGAACACTCATGCGATCGAGATGCCTTAAGAAATCTTCTTCAATCATTAGTATATAACAAATCTTAGTTGTTTTCTATTATAAGAATTGCCATCCTCCATACACATAGTGAATTTTAAAGCATTTACTGCACTTGCTACCTTCGCTAAAGATGTTTATAAATACATTTGAATCAACTTTTTCATGAAATCTGTTGTTACTATAAAACTGAAGATTCCAAAAAACCAAGCACTTATTGAAACTATGAGAGAATACAGCAAAGCCGTTTCGTATATTGCCGATAAAGGATACAAAAATAATACTTATAGGAGATACGAACTTCATCATTTGTGCTATTATGAGGCTAAAAAAATGTTTAATCTTCCCTCCCAATTTATTATTAATGCAAATAGAATGGCCTCTCAAACACTCAAAACTATCAAAACAACCAAAGGAAGTAAACCAAATTTCAAGCAACTTCTTCCATTGCCTTTTGACAAAAGAACATTTACCTTTCAATCTGATAAAGTGAGACTTGCTACTATTTGTGGCAGGATAGATTTTCCCATAGAAATTCCTGAATACTATTGGAAATATCTTGATTGGTCCCCGCAAACCGCTCAACTTCTCATTAAGAAAAATCAGTTGTTCCTTCATATAACTTTTTCTAGGGATATTGCTGCACCTCTTTATGTTGGAAAGCCTATTGGTATTGATCTTGGAATCAACAATATTGCTGTTACTTCTCAAAACAAATTTTTCAATTCTAAAGATGTTAAAGAAAAAAGAATCAAGTTCAAGCGTTTGAGGACTAAACTTCAAGCCAAAGGCACAAAGTCTGCTAAGAGACTTCTTAAAAAGATTTCTGGCAGAGAGAAACGTTTCATGGCTTGGGTTAACCACAATATCAGCAAAAAAGTTGTATCTTCTCTTAACCCAGGAGACACAATTGTTATGGAAAATCTTAAGGGAGTAAGAAAAAGGAATATAGGAAGAAAACTTAACTTTTGGCTTCATGGATGGAGTTTCTACCAATTGCAAAAGGTTCTTACTTATAAGTCCATTATCGGTGGAATTAAGGTAATAAAAGTCTCTCCCTACCACACGAGCAAGAAATGTTCTAGATGTGGAAAAATCGGTTCCCGCTCCAAAGGTTTTTTTAAATGTTTGCATTGTGGTTATTCTTTGAATGCTGATTTAAACGCAAGTTATAATCTTGCTAAACGCAACAGCATGTCTGATTGTGTTTTGGCTGTTGTAAACCAGCCATACGTAGTATGTGATGATGTCAAAATGCCTTCCAGGGAAATGACAGAGCATAACTACAATGCCACAACCATTGGGTAGTGTGTAGCTTACTTTAGGAGATACTTGATGACATCATCAGCATCAAAGTTATTTCTCTCAGCCTCGAAGTTTAAGATTATTCTATGCCGCAATACAGGCAGCGCCATTGCATTAACATCTTCTTTCGTGACGTAATTTCTTCCTTCCATCAAAGCTTTTGCTTTGCTTGCCATCAGCAATCCAATGCTTGCTCTCGGACTCGCACCATATTCAATCAATTCTTTATGGTTTCTTGTTTTGTTAATCAAGTCAACAACATATTGTTTGATGTCATTTGCAACAGGAATCTGCCGCACCATGTCTTGCAATGCAAGGATGGTTTCAGCATCAATAATGGGTTTCAACGTCTGTATAGTTCTATTATCTTCAGTGAATCGATTAATAATTTCAAGCTCTTCAGCAATTGTTGGGTACGTTGACTTAATCTTGAACAGGAATCGGTCGCTCTGCGCTTCAGGCAGTGGATACGTTCCTTCCTGCTCAATAGGATTTTGTGTTGCAAGAACAAAAAATGGCTTCTGCATGGTAAACACTTCATTCCCAACAGTAACTTGCTTCTCTTGCATCGCTTCAAGCAAAGCACTTTGTGTTTTTGGTGTTGCTCTATTTATCTCATCCATCAGCACAACGTTAGAAAATATCGGTCCTTTTTGGAAAGCAAAATTTCTCTTGCCATTTTTATCTTCAAGTAAATAAGTTCCAATAATATCCGATGGCATTAAGTCAGGAGTTCCTTGAATTCTGCTGAAATTTAAGTCCATTAACTTGGAAATCGTATTGACCGTCAAAGTTTTTGCTAATCCAGGATATCCTTCAAGCAAAGCATTTGCTCCGCAAAGAATAGAAATGATAACTTGTTTGAGAACTTCTTCTTGTCCTGCGATAATATAACCAGCATGATCGAGAATATCATTGATAATGCTACGCGCATCTTGAACCGTTCGTACTTTTGTATTCATAAAACAACCTCACTGCGAAGCACCACTTTTTGAGAAAGTCCTATTTTGCTCATTTATTAAGATTGCTGTAAAAGTTCTCTACTATTTCCTTTTCTTCGCTGTCAATGTTCTCGCTAAAGGAAGAATCTTGCAGTGCAGCAACGCTTCCATCAAAAGCCTTACCATTTTGCTTCTCCAGACTGACTTCTTGTTCTTTGCTTAAATCAATCTCACTGGCTTCCGTTGTTACCTCGACATCAAGCTTTCTCTTGCCAAGATTGATATCGCTCGCCTCTCCAAGAATATCATCAGGATTGCCCAAATTAGCTTTTACATCCCCTTCAAAAAAGATGCCAGTAAACGCTCCAGTCATGCTAAGGTCGCTATTATCATTGGTAACAGCCTTGATCAGGTTGAATCCAGTCGCATGCATATAAAAGATTCCAGCGCCAAAGAGCAAGATGAAGAACATTCTCTTCAACGTTCGCTTCCCGCTAATCAAATCTCTAAAGCTCACAAACCCTATCTTTTGGGAAACTTCAAGGTTCAATCGCTCAACAAGCTCATTCCTCTTGTCAACATTGTCAGCAGCCGTTCGTAACTGCCATTCAAGATTAGGAATTCTTTTTTCTATCTCGCTTAAGCTTGCTTTCTTTGCAGACTTAATGAAACCCCAGACAAGGTAAACTCCTCCAGCAATAAAAGAATACAACCAGAAAACTCCAAAGACCAAGAGTAATCCTGATATGATAAGGCTGATAAGGATGCTATCGAGTAAACAATCCAGAAACTTCGTCATGACAAGCCTTCTTTTCAGGCTTGCAATGTCTCTCGAAATATCAATCATCTTATAGGTATTTGTCACATACACTGAGAGATTTGTTTATTGGCCCATCCGCGTCTTTTATACAGTCCTTGTATGACGAAATCAGGCTGTTCTGCACAGTGATGTTTAAATTCAGTGAGCCCACCTTTGTTTCAAGGTCTTTTATATCTTTCTCTAGGCTGGCTTGCAGATCTTCTAAATCACCTATTTCACTGTTGAGCTCGCTCTTGCTTTGGTTTTGCTTCTGCAACTGCTCTGTAAGGTTTCCAATAGCACCAGAAAGGCTACTTATTTCAGTCACCTTCGTTGTAATCTGCAGGTTAAGCTGTGTTACATCTTGTTGTAAAGAAGTAACCTTGTCATCATAAATAAAATATGTGGAAACCCATCCAGCAGCAAATAATATCACCAGAATTAACAGGAACACTCCTTTTTTGCTTGGAACAAGTATTGCAACAGGATTTATCCTCATTTTCCTGCCGCTTGGTGTTGTTTTCTCAAATTCAAGACCTCGTTCCTTGAGTTGCTCAAGCTCATGGTTGAGTCTGTCAATTTCTTTTTCTCGTCTATTTTTTCTCCATTCCTCAAAAACCATTGGTGTATATCTCCCTTTAAATATTTAAATATCTTTGCGTTCCTGAATTGTCCTGAACCACACGTCTAAGATAAAGATTGCCATTGCAAGTGCAATGAGGGGCCACACAAACAATTCCTTTTCAACCTTCAGCAAGTTCTTGTCTTCCTTTATGAACTTCTCTATTGCATCTAGGTTCTCATGTTGTCCGAAAACTCTTCCCCCAGTTGATGAAACAATATCTTCAAGTTCTTTGTTTATTCCAAGTTTCTCATACTCGCTATTGTAATTCACAGCATATGCATCATCGCCAAACTCAAAGAACCCAGCTTTCTCCGCATAATCGAGTGCAACATAGGTCCCATCAGATTTTTTCTCAAATTGATAGTCTGCGACATCAGGAGCAGTTTCACTTTTTACAGTAATTTCAAACTCTTCTGCAACTCGTGGATCATTGACACTGAAGAAATAGGGATTTTTCCTTTCAGGATCTCCAGCCCCCCAGTTTATTGTTCGACTAATAATTTTTGAGTTTCCACCTTTGTAGAAATCTCCCGACCATTGCAGTCCGCTATCGGTAGAAACAACAGCAACTCTTCCAAGTCCAACTCTCCAAACAGTCAAGACAGGATATCCTTTGCCAGAGCTGATGAGTAATTGTGCTGAATCTTTTGGAGAAACTTCATTGATGCCATAAACACTTGGGGTGACAAATAAATTTTCTGTTATGAAGTGAGAATAGTCTTCAATCTTTACTTGCGATTGTGCCCCGCTTGCTTTGTCAGGATCACCAAAGATAATATTGAGCTGATGTGCTTGTGTTGCTCTGTAGTATGCACCGCCGATAGGACAAGAACCTTGTTCAGTCTCAAAACCATTTGCAATTTTCTTCAAAAGCATTTCATTAGGATCCTCACCAATACCAATAGTATAAATAATAACACCATTCTTTTCAGCATAGCAAATGGACTCATCAGTAGAACCTTGAGTGTTTCCATCTGTGATCAAGATAACATTCTTTCCACCAGCCTTTCCCTTGAGCATATCAACAGCAGCAGCAATCCCATTTCCTATATTTGTTGCTCCGGAAGGAATAAGAGAGCTAATAGCAAATTGTAACGCCACCAGGTCTTTCTCTTCAAGAGGCCCAAGCGGTTCAATGACATACCCTTCATCATTAAAAGCAATGATGCCTACACTATGTTGCTGATTAATGCTCTGCATCACGCTTACTGCTAAAGATTTTGCAACATCTGCAGTTGTTCCAAGACCATATTGACTTCCAACGCTTCCAGAAATATCGATTAAGATGACAACATTCAAGTTGCCTTCTTTCTTTCCAGTTCCAGCAATCTTCACAGGTAATAAGTGCTCAAAGTCCGAGCCTTCATAATTTCCATACTCAAAAGCATTTTTCCCTCCAAACACAATTAAACCATTTCCATCTTCAACAAAAGTTTGCAGCTCATCAATCTTATCAGAGAACTGTTCAACAGGCATGTTATCAATTACAACAGCATGATATTTATCAAGTCCAATAAGACTGCCAACATCAATGTCATACAATTCCTGCAAAGCTTGATGCAATGGAGTTCCTTCCTGCCCAAACAATAAAATCTTTGGCTTTTCAACAACCTTCAAAGTGTGATAATAAATATTATTCTCAGGGAAGAAGTCACTATCAGTTATTCTTGCAGTTAATTTATGATAGCCCTCCTTGAATGTTTTTTTATACTCCAGAACTCCAGCTTCTCCACTCAGGACCTCTTGCCCATCAACAAACAACTGCACATTCTTGGGAGTAGCATCTGTTCCATGCACAACAACACTGAAAGCTGTCTCAGTATCAGGTCCAACTTTTTCAGGTCCAACAAGCTCAATAGAATAGTCAGCTTCTTTTGCTTCTTGTTTAATCAAGCTAATGCTTAAATTTTCAAGTAGTGCAGTTTCCCTGACCTTTGCAAGACTTTTTCCATGGTTGACATTTCCATCACTCAAAAGAAGAATATTCTTTCCACCTTGCAGAGAATCAATCATCACGTCGCCAATATCAGAAACATACTTCTCTCCAAAAAGTTTATACTCAGGCCCAATAGTCTGCAGTCTGTCATTGACACTTGCACCAAGTCCTTCTTCGTATATGTCATAAGAAGAACTATTATCGTCAAGTATAATCAATTTTGAACTACCTCCTCCAAAAAGGCTTACAGGAGAATAAGGTTCAGCAAGGGCAAGAACTAAGCATAGCAAGATCAAAACTCTGGCAAAGTAAAGCCTTTTGTTCGTTCCAATAAAAACAAAGATACCAATGATAACGACTGCAAGGAGCGCAAGATATTCTGGTGCAAGAAAGTAGTCAGAAAGTATTTCAAACATGGTACTTCTGCCTCCTCTCTCTTCTATTGACAAATATCCATTCGAGTAAGAGCAAGAACATTGCAGCCATGATGACCCATTTCCAGAATCCCTTATTAATGATATATTTTTGTTCAAATGCATTGACGCCAGTACCTTCAGAGGTAACAGCATCAACAGGTTCTAAGTTGGATTCTTCTTCGCTCAAAAGATTTGCAGAGTAGGTTGTCCCATCAATTTCATAAAATCCGACTTCTTCAAGCACAATTGTCTTGTCCTTTCCCTTAAATCCAGAAGGGCTTGTAAAGCTTACTTCCTCCCCAAAAGAAAGAGCACTTCCAGTTCGCAAATTCACAGAACTCAAGTCCTTGACTTTTCCAAGGTGCTTGATGAAACGTGTCCAGAATATGGGATAATCTGGCCTGTTTTGGAATCCTGCTTCATCAATCATACCGTAGTATCCGATAAGACCTTTGTATTTCGGATGAATCATAATCAAAGGCTCATCTCCAGCGCTGACATACACCCCAGTGCATTGTGACACGCAGCGCAATTCTCGCACACTACTTTGTTTTCCAAAATCAACGTCAGTGAATGGCGCTTCAGAATCGACTGCAGGAATTCCGCCAGGAACATTTTTTAATATTTCAAAATCAAGCAGCCCTCTATAATCTCCAGAAATTTCTTCTTCAGGAATGATCACAACACTCTTTCCTTTTTTTAATTCATCTTCTAGGAATTGCTCCAGCTTCAAAGAGTCTTGTCCAATGTTATCGATAATATACACATCATAACCTTCTCTTGGCTTGTCAGGTGTTGTTCTGTCAAAAGACAAATCATCAGTAGCCTTGACAGCAGCTTCTAAAAATTTATTTTCTTCCTTGCTTATCAAAAGAACACTTGCTTTGTCACCTTTTTCATTGACAATCTGTATACTATTATCAGCTTCAACAGCATCATTTCCAGAAATCGCAAGCACACTCTTTCCATCTTTTGTATCAAATGCATACGTCTCTGCTTCGCCTTCTTTTACCAAGATGCGTGTTTTCTCGCCATTATAGTCAAGAGTAATGTCCTTATCCTTGCAGCAGAAATTCTTTATGAGTACTTCACTCTTTGTTTTTCTTAGCAACATACTGGTAATGCCAACATTTTCTTTTTCCCCTCCGCCAACATTAACGATCTTAACTTGCATTCCTGCCGATTTGATACTTTCAATCTGTTTTGCCACATCTCCACCTTCACTGTCAATAAAATCACTCACAACAACAATGGTCTTTTCTCCAGGAATTTTCAAAGCAATGTTTTTAGCAGCAGCCAGACTTTCAGTAATAGCAGATCGTGTTCCTGTTAATTGCAATTTGTTAATCTCCTTTTCAGCCTCATCAGCATCAAGATTCTCAAAGAGAAGATAAGGATTGTTTGCAACTGTGATGAGAGTATTTTTACTAGCAATGTTATTGATTGCCTCATCTTTCACTCTTTCAAAATTGTCTTGAGAGCCAATACTCGCACTGCTGTCAAGCACAAAAACAACTTCACCAGTTGTAACAGTCTCACTACTAAGATAGGGTGTAGAAAAGAACAAGGAAATCAATGTCAAAACAATGATTTGCAACAGCAAAAGTTTATCGCTGATCAATCTTCTCAAGAAACCGCTTCTGCTTCTGAATTCTTTTCCCATGCCGAGAAACATAATTGAAGGAATAACAACTTCTTTTGGTTTTGGTCTGATGAAATAAAGAATGATAAAAGGAATTAATGAAGCCAGTGCAGCAAGTCCAAGCAAATTACCAAATCCTAGAGGCATTCCAAAAAAACATAATTCTAACTTTATATAGATATCTCAAGTAACAACTATGTAATAGAAACAAAAAGAGGATTAAAGGATCTCGCGAATCCTTTGGATATGCTCTGCAACTTTCTGACCAGTATCAGTGAGCTTTATTGTTTTTATTCTTCCGTTCTTCGCAAATTCAACAAGTTTTGCTGTTTCCATTTCTTGGAGAATCTTTACAGCATGACTGTACGTACAATCAACTTCTTTAGCAAGGATAGAACCATAACGGGTCTTATTGCTGTTTCTTAAAGCGACCAACATCATCGCAGGTTTTGATCTGAAAAACACTTCAAATATTTCTTTTTCACTTTTCCTCATTTAATTGACCCCCTAAACTTATGAAATTTGAATTAAACGTGAAAGGAATGTTATTTTTTCCGTTTCAGAATTTAATTTACCCACAGTCCTATTTAAACCTTTTCGTTGCATCCTATATTTTTAAGGCCATATTTATATAGCATACTCAAAACCAAAAAGTCTTTATATATGCTTTCTAAAATTTTCTCATGCTCGACATACGATTCATAGCAGAGAACCCTTCCATCGTGAAGAACATGTTGAAAAAGAGGTTTAAGAAGGACCAGGTCTGGATGGTCGATGAGCTTGTTAAGGACTATGAATCCTTCAAGTCATTAAAGAAGCAGACAGATGATTTGCGAGCAAAAAGAAACATTATTTCTCAAGAAATCAACGATTTAAAAAAAGCCAAGAAAGACGCTTCAGCACAATTAAAGCAGGCTTCTGAGATTCCCAAGGAAATAGCAGAACTTGAAGAGGATTTGCAGTTGCTTAATGTTGAGATTAACAAAAAATTATTGCAAATTCCAAATCTCTTAGATCTTTCTGTGCCAGAAGGAAAAGAAGCTGCCGATAATGTGGAAGTAAAAAAATGGGGAAAGATACCCAAGTATAATTTTGAATTAGTAAGTCATACTGAGCTCATAGAAAAAATGGGTTATGCAGAATTTGAAGCAGGAAGACAAAATGCAGGACAAGGATTCAATTATCTCATTGATGAAATGGCAGTTCTTGATAATGCCTTGCAAAGATATGGTGTTGATTGTTTGTTAAAAAAAGGGTTTAAGCTAGTTGTTCCTCCATTGATGTTAAATTTTGAAACTCTTCTTGGTGCGTTAAACGGACTTCAGGATTTTGAACAAGTTGTTTACAAAGTAGACAAAGAAGATCTTTATCTTATTGGCACAGCAGAACATGCCTTGGTTTCACTATACAAAAATAAACTTATCAATGCTAAGGATTTACCAATAAAATTATGTGCAGTTACTCCTTGCTTTAGAAAAGAAATTGGAGCTCATGGTGTTGATACAAAAGGATTGTATAGGGTGCATCAGTTCAATAAAGTGGAACAAGTAGTGTATGTGCATCCAAAAAATTCAGAAAAAACGCTTAAAGAAATGCAAAGTATTACAGAGGAATTTGTACAGTCTTTAGAGATACCCTACCGTGTTATTGAGATATGCAGCGGTGACCTAGGAAACAAATTTGCAAAACAATTTGACATAGAAGCCTGGTTCCCACGACAAAACAAATACGGTGAGATTACCTCGGCAGGAAGCTGTACAGACTATCAAGCAAGAGCCTTAAACATCAAATTCCAGGAAGGACAAGAAAAAGGATATGTTCACATTCTCAATAACACAATGATTGCTACATCTCGAGTTATGGTTGCAATCATAGAAAACTTTCAACAGAAAGATGGTTCAATAAAGATTCCAAAAGCATTGCATCCTTATACAAAGTTCAAGGAAATCAAGGTAAAGAAATAAAAGCTTTTCCCGCAATTCTTAAATAGTTCTCATAAATTACCTTGTTCTCATGACTGAATTAATATTCACAGAAAAGCCGACCCAAGCTGAAAAAATAGCGCAAGCTCTCGCAGATGATTCTCCAACAAAAAAATTAGTTGGAAAGGTTCCTTATTACGAATTAACACACAAGGGGAAAGATATTATTGTTGGTTGTGCCGTCGGTCATTTATATGGATTAAAGGAAATAAAGAAAAAAAAATCCGGCTGGACGTACCCAGTATTTGATGTCAAATGGGTTGAAGCATATACCATCAAGAAATCACAAGCGCATTCAAAAGCATACCTGGAAGTTTTAAAAAAACTTGTAAAAAAAGCAGATTCATTCACCGTTGCATGCGACTATGATACTGAAGGTTCTGTTATTGGGTATAACTGCGTGCGATTCATTGCAGAAAAGAAAGACGCCCACAGAATGAAATTTTCAACATTGACGAAAGACGAGTTAATTGAATCGTATGAACATGCTTCAAAACACCTTGATTTTGGGGTTATAGAGGCTGGAGAAACAAGACATTATCTGGACTATTTCTGGGGTATTTCACTTTCGCGAGCATTAACACTTGCAATTAAATCAACAGGCTCATTCAAGCTCATGACATCTGGTCGTGTTCAAGGTCCTACATTGAAAGTTATTGTTGAAAAAGAAAAAGAAATAGCAAAATTTGTGTCCGAACCATATTGGGAAATAAATCTAGAATCAGTAACAAACGGCTCACAAATCAAAGCCAAGCATAAGGAAGATAAAATATTTGACAAAAAAAGAGTCAATGAAATTCTAAAGAAAACAAAAGACAAACCTGCAACAATAACAAAAATATCTTCAAAAGAATTCAAGCAATCCCCACCAAATCCATTCAACTTGACAAATTTACAAACAGAAGCATACTCTTTATTTGGAATAACACCAAAAGAAGCATTGTCCATTGCACAAGACCTTTACACAGCAGGATACATCTCCTACCCAAGAACATCTTCACAGAAACTTCCATCAGTATTAGGATTGAAAAAGATAATTGAGAAATTAAAGAAACAAAAAGAATACACAGAATTGTGCTCAAAGCTCCTTGCGCTTCCATCATTGAAGCCAAATGAAGGTCCAAAGACAGATCCTGCACATCCTGCAATGTATGCAACAGGCGAAAAAGGAAGAATGACAGACAGACATAAGAAAATCTACGATTTAATTGTTCGCAGATTCTTGGCAACATTCGGAGAAGAAGCCATCAGAAAGACAGTAACAGCAGAAATTGATGTCAATGCAGAAACATTCCTTGCGCGCGGAACAACAACGATAAAGAAAGGCTGGCATGAGTTCTATGCTCCTTACGTCAGGTTAAAGGAAGAAGAGCTGCCACCATTGAAAGAGTCTCAAGAATTAAAGAATCCAAATATCTTCAAGGAAGACAAGCAAACAGCACCGCCAAAAAGATACTCACCAGCATCCATAATTAAGGAGATGGAAGACCTGAATATCGGAACAAAATCAACACGCGCAGCTATTCTCGATTCATTATACCAAAGAAATTACATTATTGAAAATTCAATAGAAGCAACAAAACTCGGTATGGAAACGGTCAACGCTTTAGAAAAACACTGCCCGCAAATCTTAGATGTTGCAATGACAAAACATTTCGAAGAAGAAATGGAAGAAATAACAGAGCAAAAGAAAACACAAAAAGAAGTTCTTGATGAAGCAAAAGAAACCCTGATTAAAATCTCAGAGAACTTTAGAAAGCATGAAAAAGAAATCGGAGAAGTGCTCATCAAAGCAACAAGAGAAACAGAGTATGAGATTAACACCATTGGTGAATGTCCAAAATGCAAGAAAGGAGTAATTCAAATGCGTGTTGGCAGGTTTGGAAGGTTCGTCGCATGCAACCAATATCCCGACTGTAAGACAACATATTCTCTTCCAGCAAACTCATTAATTAAGAAAAATGATGTTCCGTGCAAGGAATGTGGATTTTACACCGTAACAGCAATACGCTCTGGAAGGCGCCCTTTCATCTATTGTCTCAATCATGACTGCCCTCCAAAAGTAGCCTGGAGAAAAGAACAGGAAAAGAAGAAAACAGAAAAAGCTAAAAGTTTTGAGAGTCACGTGTCCTAATGGAAAAAGTGTTGATTGGTACGCCAACATACGATGAAGATAAACACTTTTTTGAAGAATACTTCAAAGCACTCCAAGATCAAAAAATAAAATATGATCTTATCGTTGCAGACAACTCTAGAAATGATAACTATGCAAAGCTCTTGCAACAAAAGGGAATTTTAGTAGTAAGAATAAAAACAGGTGCAGATAAATATGAAAGAGTCTTTGATTCGCGCAAGGCTATTATCAATTATTTTTTGCAAGGAGAGTACACGCATTTATTTTGGGTGGATTCTGATGTTGTTCTTCCTAAGGATGCATTGAAAAAATTACTCGCAGAAAATAAAGATATCATCTCTGGAGTTTATGTAAGCCCATTTAATTATCCACGACTGCCAACAATTGTTCATCCTGTTGCTTACAAGTTAACACATTCAGAAGAGCTTCGTCTTCCATTGCAATCTTCAGAAATAAAACAAGGCGAGATAAAAGAAATGCACTCTGTTGGATTCGGTTGCTGCTTGATTAAAAGGGAAGTGCTTGAAAAGGTTCCTTTACGCCGAATACCAGAAACAACATCCACAGAGGACATCTTATTTTGTGTGGATGCCAGAAAAAAAGGCTATAAGACTTTTCTTCATGCAGGAGTTCTCTGTAAACATGGCCTTAAACACCAAGGAAGAATAGAATACATAGAAGCCATGCGTTATATTCATTAAAAAGAAAATCCTGAAGCCGTAAGAGTAAATCCTGTTTTTTTCCCTGCTACTTCCAAAGTGCGTACGTTATTCACATCATCTAAAAAAATAACATAATCGCACCATTTTGTCACATAATGCCTACCAACAGGTGCAACTTTATTTTTTTTAATGTCTTGATAAACTTGGTTACAAACAACAACAGGTTTTTTCCTGGAAATCTCCTTTAAAATCCTCATCTGTCTCGCAATCTCATTATTGGCCTTTGTTCTATCTTCCCTGCTTGGTTCACGATAATTCTTTCCAATAGTGTCAACACCAATAAAATCAAATAATTTCTCATTATCAAGAACATTGGAAATAATCTTTGCCTGATCTTCAAAGTCTTTTGGTTTGGCAACGAGTAAGTTATCGAGTTCAACATGCTCTCCAGAAATTTGCTTGAATCTTTCCACGTTAAAACCATTCTCTGCATCGATAATTAATGCCTTGCCGTTACAAGAAGCAGCGAATTCCATCAGGAACGTAGTCTTGCCAACTCCAGCCTTTCCATAGACCAGAAACAACCCCCTATTAATAGGAAGGTCATGTTGTTCTAAAAAAGACTTGAGGCCCATAATCCAAGAATCTCAAACCAACTTTATTAAGTAAACGCTTTAATTTTCAAAATTTTTTAAATAATTAAGTCTCGAATTTCCATAATCTACGACGGAAATTTTAAAATATAAGCATGAGGCATAAAACAGAGATGAGAGGATATTTTATCTCCTTTGAAGGTATTGATGGAAGTGGCAAGAGCACGCAGATTCAGCTTCTTGCAGGATACCTCTCTCAAAATAGTTATCAGGTTGCCCAATACAGAGAGCCTGGTGGAACACCAGTTGGTGAAAACATCCGTGCATTGCTTCTTGACGCACAACTAGACATTGAAACAGAAACGCAAACATTTCTTCTTACTGCAGCACGTGCAGAAGGAAGATAAAGGAAAAACCTGACGAGAAACATTTGAAACAAAAGGCATTTGCTCTTTAATAAAGTTTTATGTTCTGAAATAGGTAATACCGAACGAAGTTATTTTTATACCTCAAAGCTTCCCTAATTTTTTTAGAATGCACTTAGAAGAACTTCTCGAAACACTCAATACCAGAAAAATTCCAAAAATATGTTTTGATGGTGAACTCCAGGTTGCTGCGTTCGAGGTTGTTAGCGCACGATATGCAATCTACAGCAGAATACCGAACCTCATGAACAACACGCTCGCTGAATTTAGCTATGCGGGAAGCATAGAAGTAATTGTGTATGAAGATATCTATCGCTTTGCAGCATCTGATGACAGCATGCACTTCGACAAACAAATTGTTCTTCCTTGGAGCATGTATCATTACAATCTCAATGGAAGCGCAGGCGAAGGAAGGCATCCCGTGCGACCATTTATCAGAGTGCAGATTAAGAATCAGCCAGAAGGTGATGAATTTGACAGGCTAAGAGAAGAACTTTTTGCTAAAAGATTGCAAAAAGAATTTGATCATAGGAAATGGGAACTGGCAGATATCTATCAAAGATTTCCAAAACAAGAATACCAAGAGATACGCTTGTTTCTCAAATAAATTTTTCTACCATAAATCTTATAACCTTCTTGTTATTTATCGTTGTAATGAAAATTCTATTCCTTTGCAGAGGAAACATTGGAAGGAGTCAGATTGCAGAAGCATTCTACAACAGTCTAACACATTCGAAGAATGCCATATCTGCAGGAACAATTGTTAGGCATCCTGGAAAAACCGTTGAAGAAAGCGATAAGGACGGATTGGTTGTAAGATGTATGCGGGAAGGAGGTATCGATATCTCGCAAAAAGTACGAAAGAAAGTGACCGTTGAAATGACAAAAGATGTTGACAACATAATTGTGATGGCAGAACTAGAAACCGTACCGGAATTCATAAAGAAGAATAAAAAATCTATTTTTTGGGAAATTAAAGATCCTCAAGGAGAGTCATATAGCATGTATTGTAATGCAAGAGACGAAATTAAGAGAAGAGTTAAAGCATTGATAAAGCAGTAGGCAAAATATATAAACTCAATTCTAAAAATTGTAGGCATGACAGCATCAACAGGTTCAGCAAGTTCGTTTACAGAGCAAGAACGAATTACTTTCATGACAGATAATCATCTGTTAAGTATACTCAATGACGGCCCTAAATCTCTTGAAGCAAGTGTTGAAGAGCTTCTTAGAAGAGGCATTGCTCCTGGAACTGATTTTATCAAAGATAGATTGGCCTATCTTAGTGGACTAGACCAAGTAAGATATGATAGTGTTTCTGAGGTTTATTCTCGGGTTAGAAACCACAATACTAAATGAGATTGCTTCGCTAGTCTGACAACAAAACTGAAAAATCTACGAATTTTTCAAAGCTAGTTTGTTATTAACTTAATTATTGTCTTTTTGAATGTCTATTTATGAAATTTATGCAGCAGAAGAATTCATAAAAGTTTATCGCAAGCTTGACAATGCAGAAAAGAATTGGATAAAGAAGGTTCGATGGAATTTAAAAGAAAAGATTACTGGAAAACTTCTTCATTCCAACTGGCTCCTGGAAAAAAAGTTTAAGGGTAAAAGACTTTATTTTGTAGTCGATGAAGAAAAAAAGAAAGTCTTACTCGTTACATACAGCTCAAAAAAGAAGCAGCAAGAGGTAATCAACCAAATAATCGGAGATAAAGAGGAGTTATTTAATCATCTAAGGACTCTGGGTCAAACTTGACTATTCGTCCATGCTTAATATCATCAAGACTTCTTATTACCTGAAGAACAGGATCATCAGCCAATGCGGCCTTTTTCTTCAACTCCCTATATTCCTTCTTAGATATGGTGACCATTTCCTGTTCCATAAGATTATACATCATTTCTGTTTTTATATAGTTTTCTTTTGTTATCCGTAAGTCATTCGATTTACTTCCCATCCACACCAACAAAACTTATAATTCTCTTCTTCTCGTTTAATACAATGAAGCAAGTGCATTCCTTTGCGTATACACCTAAAGATGGTTCTTCTACGTGGAATGTTACGTTCAAGTCAGATGGCACCTATCGGGATTATGTTCTCTTAAAGCAAGTACGCCCTCAAGTACAAACAAGAAGGAAGGTTCCTTTAATCATGTTGAATCCTGGTGCTTTCAAAGACGTAAAGGGCTATGCGCGGGATTTTACTATGCGCAAAGTCCGTGAAGCGTTTCTCAACTC
>OBEQ012055386.1_pt1 | contig 134026 bp, 148 predicted proteins | sample 1670901 | NCBI WGS metagenome assembly OBEQ01 (sample SAMEA104232315, study PRJEB22302) | groundwater metagenome | biome: forest; feature: aquifer; material: groundwater | place: USA | collected 2011-08-07 | depth 5.4 m
GAAAGCGGTATTTCTGAAGACAAAAAAAGAACTGGTTGGAAACTGGGACAGAAAAGACCTGATAGAATTGATACAGCTGATAAGCTTAGAGGCGTGTGGCATAATTTGTATTGGTTAGGTTAGTGATTCTGTCCCACAGCCGGTAATTGACATTCTTTATTTACCAATGAAATAAATAGATTATTATGAAAAATGAAATTGTAATAATTTCTCTAGGAGGATCACTTATATTTCCAGATGAAATAGATGTAGAATTTTTGAAAAAATTCAAAGCTCTTATTCTAAAGTATGTTAAAAAAGGTAAAAGATTTGTTATCATAACAGGTGGTGGCAAGATATGCAGGCGCTACCAAAATGCTGCATATGAAATATCTAAGATTCCTGATGTTGAAAAGGATTGGGTTGGGTTGCATGTTACAAGAATGAATGCTAGATTTATGCGAGCTGTATTTTACAAAGAATCAGATCCACATATTGTGAAAAATCCTACTGAGAAAATTAAGTTTAAAGGAAAAATACTTCTTGGTGCTGGTTGGAGACCTGGATGTAGCAGTGATTATGATGCTATTTTGCTTGCTAGAAATTTGAAAATCAAGAAAATGGTAAATATGTCTAATATAGATTTTGTATGCGACAAAGATCCTAATAAATTCAAGGATGCAAAGCCAATAAATAATATAACTTGGAAAGATTTTCGCAAGCTATTGCCTGAAAAATGGAATCCTGGTGCAAACGTGCCATTTGACCCTGTTGCAGCAAAGGAAGCTGATAAATTAGGTATGGAGATTGCTATTTTGAATGGAAAAAATCTTGAAAATTTGGAAAAATATTTAGATGGAGCTGATTTCAAAGGTACTAAAATTCATCCTTAATCAGAAAAATTAAGCTGCTTTTTCAAATGGTTCAAAATGCTCTCCTGTAACAGGTTCTAGAAGTTTATTATATGTTCTGTAAATAGCTTTTATTGTTTCTCTATTACTCCAGTTACCTTGAGCAATTTCCGTCATTTTTCTTAGATGTTCGTATGTTATTCCACTTGATACAGGAACTTGTTCTTCAATAGCTTCATTTAATTTTGCTATAGCAAAATCTCTTGCTTCATTAATATCAAATGTGGTTTGTCCTTTTTTTAATTCTTGGTGATAAATTAAAGCTAATCCCATTGCTTCTCCAAGATAATGTTCTAAAACATGTCCTGTTGTTCCTAAATACCATTTATCAAATAAAGCTGGTCTTAAAGATTTATCAAATGTAGCTCTAATGCCATTTTCTTTTTGCTGAACTTCTACATAAGCAGGAGCGATCCCTAATCCAATTCTATCTGTCCAATGTCTTACTGGTTCATCAGGTAATAGAGGAATGTTATTTAGAACAGCATAATCTACATCATAACCATATTCTCTTCTTGCAATTACTAGAGCATCTGGTTTAATTAAACCGTCTCTAACAAATTGTCTACCTACACTAGAAGCAACATTTAACATTTCTTGTTCTACTTGATTTCCAGCTTGATACATATTTGATAATAGTTCTTGAAAGCTTTAAAATATATCTAAATTCCAATTTGTTTTTTATGTGAGGGAAATTTGGTATATTTTTGTTGCCTATATTCTCTAACATATGTTTTGTTTACTATGCTTTTATAAATATTGTTTGTAACTTAGGTGATAAAGAATATATATAATTTCTATTCTTTCTTGATCTTTCTACATAACCTAGTTGTAGTAAGCGCTTTACAATATTATTTACAGCTCTTATGCCGTGTGTCTTTGATTTGAAGTTTTCTAAGCCTAGTTGATTTACCAACTCGTCTGTTGTCATTGGTTGTATAAGCAATTCTAATATTTGTCTTTGTTTGTCTGAGAATTCATCTAGATTAATTTTTATTTCCTCTTCTTTTTTCTCTAATATGTCTAATGTGATTATATCTTTGTCTAAATCTGCTGCTCTATTTATCAAATTATCTGCTGTTCTTAATATTTCTCTAGGGAAGCCGGCTGATTGCTGATAAATATAATCTAAAGATTCTTGTGAAAATGGTTGTAGATCTGTTCCACCTACATAAGATATTCTTTTTCTTATTAAATCTGTCATTTCTTCCTTTGATATTGATAATAATTCTGTTTTGCTTGCTATTCTTTTTCTCAAGCTTTCTAACTTAGATCTTAGATGTGTTTCAAAGACTGGAAGAGCTGAGAATATTATGTATAGGTTTGATGTCTGATCTGATAGAACTCTAAGCCATTCTAATGTTTTTACACTGGATTCATGTGCTTCGTCGCATATAATTATAAGAGGTCTTTTCTTTTCTAAAAAAGATGGTATTTGGTATAACGATGTTAACTTAGACCAAAAATACGGTTTATATTTATTATTTAGGAGATATATGAGTTCTTCAGGTTTTTCTGGTGGCTTTCCTAGGAATAAGAAGTCATATTGAGGCATATTTGTTGATAACCACTTTAAAAAAGTGGTCTTTCCAGAACCTGTAGGCCCTAACAAAAGGACTATTTTCTGCTTAGATTCTATTGCAGTCCTTACTCTATCAAGCTCTTTCCTATATCCAACCAGCATGCTTGGTATGATCTCAAAGGTAAACGGGTCCTGGCTCCAGCCCAGTTTACTATACCAATCTATTAGATTCATACCACTATTTAGTTGTTCACGTTTATATAGATTTGTTCACTGTACTTCATATTTTATGTGCTTGTTCATGTTCATGTTCACGTCATGTTCATGTGAATACCGTGAACACTACGTGAATAACTCGTGAACATCAATTAACTACTTAAATTATAGGTGTTTTTACGGTATTTAGCCGTAGTAGATGTAGTATTTGTTCATGTTGTTTGTTCACTTTTCTTTTTTGTTCACGTGAAGTTCACTTTCTTTGTTCACGTTGTTCACGTAGTATATTTACTATATAGTAGTTTGTGAGCCTGTTTTGAAGGTATTCTATATAGTAGTAAGTATACTAGTGATTAATATAGAAGAAATAAGCTATATATGATCTTTTTAGTCTATAAAGACTTGTTCAATAGCTCTAAGAACCTTAGAATATCACTCATTTTCTGACCTTGTTCTAGCTTTTCGATGACTATTGGCTTTAATTTCACGACTTTTAACAGTGTTTTACCAGATGATCCTAATGATTGAACATCAACCATAGGCGCTAACACTCCCTCAACATATTTGGTTACTGTACTAGGATGTACTCCTGCTTCCTTAGCTATCTGCCTTATCCACACGCCTTCTTGGTGATTTACCAGCACCTGAACAATACTTCTGATCTTTTTAGGATCAAGTCCAGGCTTTCTACCCCTCTCAACCATACTATTTATTAGACAGCTGAGCATATAAACCTTTTTGATGTTTTTTGATCTTTCTACGTCTAGAGATAGCCATTCCAAGAAGATCTCATAAGTTTTCTTTCACACACTCACATACCTCAAAAACTAGTCTAGAAACCAGAACACTATTTGTTTGTACAGCTGTCTATTATTATGAAGACGGTATGTCTTCATATATAGTCAGGACAAGCATGTTGTACATGACTATAAACATCGTTAACATATAGACATTAATATTTTTACAATAAAGAAAGATTATGAGATGTTTTATTGCAATAGATCTGGCAGATGATCTAAAGTCTAAGATAGCTGAAGTTCAAACAAATATAGTTGATAGTGGAATGGCTGTTGTCAAGCATGACAATCTTCACGTGACTATAAAGTTCTTAGGTGACCTTAGTGAACATGACGTGAACAACGTTTGCCGTGTTCTAACTGACATAAACTATCCAAAATTTGAAATAGAACTTTCTGGATTTGGTGTTTTTCCCTCACAACAAAATCCTAAGGTGGCTTGGATTGGTATAGAAAGTAAAGAGCTAAAAGAGCTGGTTGCCTTGATAGAGAATAAACTAGCTGGAGCTGGCTTTCCTAAAGAAGATAGGGAATTTAATGCTCATTTGACTATAGCCAGAATAAAAGATGCTTCTAGAGATTTTTACAAAAAATCAGCTGATTTAAAGGATGTTATAGTAGGCGGTCAGATAGTTAAAGAATTCAGTTTGAAGAAAAGCACTCTCATGCCAACTGAGCCTGTTTATGAGGATATTAGGAAATTTGAACTTTCTTGAACAGCGAAATCTTTATATATTTGCTACTTCATAATGGTTATATTTGGTGTGGTTATGGTGGATACAAAAATAATATCAGCTTTTCCAGGTACTGGAAAATCTTATTTTCATCAAAATACAGGTTTACAAACACTTGATTCTGATTCAAGTACGTATTCTTGGGTTTCTAAAGGTGTTAGAAATCCTGATTTTCCTAATAACTATATATCACATATAAGAGACAATATAGGTAGTGCTGATGTTATATTGGTTTCATCGCATAAAGAAGTTAGAGATGCTCTAGTAAATGGAGATATACATTATACATTAGCTTATCCTGATAGATCATTAAAAGATGAGTATGTAGAAAGATTTAGACAAAGAGGAAGTCCTGATACATTTGTTGAATTAGTTTCTACAAATTGGGACAATTGGATTTCTGAATTAGAAGCTCAAAAAAGTTGCGACCATATTAGATTATCTAAAGGACAGTATCTAAGTGATGTTTTATAAAATAGTACTGTGTTTGATTCTTAAAAGTATCCTCAGAAAACGCTTAGATATACCGCGCAAAAGGAAGCTTTAGATAATATTAACTCCTTGTAATAGATATGATGGATAACCCTAAAGAATCAGACTTTTATCTCGTAAATATCTAGAATCAGAGAAAAATGCAGAAAATCCATAATCAAAAACCACCTGATTCCATCTATGAAGCATTATAGGACTGTAATCTCCCCATTTAGAAAGAACTCTGCCATCTCGTTGCCATATACCTACATGTTTAGGACAATGAATACCATATCCGTATATTATGATATCGCCTGGTTCAGGATTTCCGTTGTGTTCAAGTACACCAGGAATTAATTCTTTTAGGCTTCTATCACCAATAGCATACTGACGACAATCTATATTTCCTCTAAGACTTCCACAAAATTCAATATCATCAATCTTATCTAAAAGATGTGTAGATCCTTCGTATATAAGCCATGGCATAGCATGTTCTATTTTCCATCTTTCTATAAAATTCCATACTGGTCTTATTTTTTGCTTAAGATCTTTTTTTCTTAGTTGAGGATAGTCCATTTATAATCAACTACGAGAAGTCTTTAAAGCTCTTGATCTTTGATTTTATAAGACTGTTCCTAGTAATCAATTCTTCACCGCGCAAAATCTTATCTATTTTTTGTTTAACCGCGCAAAATCATAAATAGCTATAAAAATAGAGCTTTTCTATAGGTAATGTATACCGCGCAAAAAGAAGCTTTAAATATTATTTTACGAGATTTGAGCTGCAATAGGCTGTTTACCATATCCAAACTCTTTCTGAAAATACTCAAAAGCTTTATTTTGGAGCTTTCTTAGAAACATTTCCAAGTCTAATTTTAGAGGACCTTTAGTAGTATTTACTTCTATTTCTGTGTCGTATCCTGTTTCATATGCTAGTTGACTTGTAACTTTTCCTAATGTATTTGTTGTTGTATAGCATAAAACATTTATTTCTCCTGATGTTAGAACTGTTGAATGGTCTCTGAAATTTTTGTATCTAGGAGCTATCTCTACCTGAGTTGCTCTGTCTATTTCCTTACTAATTCTTCTATAAATCGGTTCTAGAGGAGTTCTTACAGAATCTTCATAAAACTGTAGCTGTCCTTCTCTAGACATCTCTCGTAAAATATCTTCTCCAAATCTGTGAATATATCCCTTAAATATACGTGCTGTAACAGACTGTGATCTACTATAAACTTCTATTTTCATAATAATCCTTTATGGGAAATCTTTAAAGCTCTATCTTGTTAGGCTGCAAATAATTCATATATAAGGTCTATAACCTTTTTGACAATTCCTGGCTGTTCTGTTTCTTTTTTTGGTAATCTATCTAAAGTTTGTCTAAGGTCATATATTCTTAATTTACACATCTGTAATCTTTCATATGAAGAAAGATCTACAGAACCGTACATTTCTTCACGTTTTTCTCTCAGCTTTCTTTCTCTTATAGAATACGAAGGTCTGTTTTCCATAACTATTTACTATAATTCTTTTATTATTTAATATCAAATAATAGTATGTTTGAAGGACTTTTTGAGAAGATTTCTTTGGAGAAACTGTGTGCTATATTGCTTGTTATTGGGCTTGTTGTGCTAGCTGCTATTGTTATTTCTATAGAACCGGTTTCTATGAGTATTTCTCAAATATCTGAGAAAGATGTTGGAAAAAGCGTAAGTATAAATGCTATCGTAGAGAATAGAGTTCTAAATAAAGGTAACTTATTTTTAGAGCTTAAAGATGTTGATATTAATAGCAGTATAAAGGCTGTGATGTTTGAAAGTGCTATAAGAGCTTTGGATATATCAACATTTCAAAAAGGTAGCCATATAAATATTGTAGGAAGAATTGATAGATATAATGGACAGATAGAAATAGTTGTAAAGAAAATAACTGTAATAGAATAATTGTCTGGTGTTTAAAATGAAATGTATTATACTTGCAGGAGGATATGCTAAGAGACTTTGGCCTATTACACTTACACAGTCAAAGGCTTTGTTAAGGGTTGGCCATAAGCCTGTTATAGAATATATAATAGATAATATTGAGAAGACTAATGTAAATGAGATAATAATTTCAACAAACCAAAAATTTGAAAAGGACTTTAGCCAGTGGATAGAGAAAAACAGTGGCAAATTTCAAAAACCTATAAGACTTTTTGTAGAACCTACTACATCTGAAGAAAACAAGTTTGGTGCTGTAAAGGGTATTTCTTACATCATGGATGAAATGAAGATTGAAGAAGATTGTATGGTAATTGCTGGCGATAATTTATTTGATTTTGACCTGGATAAATTTTTGAAATTTTACCATGAGAAAAAGAGTATGGTTGTGGCTGTCTATAATGTTGAAAATAAAGATAAGGCAAAATTATACGGTGTTGTAAATACTGATGATAAAAATATGGTTGTCCAATTTATGGAAAAGCCTTCTTTACCAACATCTACACTAATAAGCACTGCTTGCTATGTTTTTCCAAAAGAGACTTTTTATCTAGTATCAGAATTTCTAAAACAGGAAAATGTTACAGATGCTCTAGGTCAATTCCTTCAGTGGGTTCATAAAAGAATACCTCTATATGCTTACAACTTTGATGGACATTGGTTTGATATAGGAGATAAAGAAGTCCTAAAGAAAGCAGAAGAATGGGCTAAGAGTTTTGGTGGGGAGTAGTTTATTTATCAGTTTATATATAAACAGCGTTAATTATTGGTTATGAATAAGTATCAATGGTTTGTTTTTGCTATAGTATTCTTCATATCATCTGTTTGGTTTTCTAATTTTTTCATTAATGTATATCCATATACGCAAGATGTTGTATTAGAAAAAACAAGGATTATGGAAGATTCAGTGTCTATGACTTTGGTTTATAGTAGAATACAATTTTCCCTTATGCTAGGTACGATATTAGGCGGTGTATTTTCTGCATTAAGTATAGCATTTGGCATATGTGGAGGCATTGAGCTGTTAAAAGAGAGAAAGAAAAAGTGATATTTATGAATAAGAAGCAATGGTATGTTTTAGGAATTATGTTTATTATACTTGCTGGATTGATTCATCTTTCTGGTTCTTCATGGTCAATAACACCATCGTTTACATCTGAATTATATACGGGTGAAATGATTATGCTACTTATTTTTATGATATACGAATTAGCTAGCATAATTTTAGGAGTTCTAGCAGTAACTTTCTTTATACTCGGATATCTTGAGAAAGAAGATCATAAGAAGTGATTATATGAATAGGTATCTAGTGCTATTTGTAACATTTATTATTTTATGGGTTGTGTGGTTTGGTACTGCTTTTTCAGATCCTCAAGGTTCTTACAGATTTATATTAGGTATAGTATCCCTTATCTATACTTTTGTATTATTACCGGTCTATTTCTGGATCGATGGAAAAAAGTCTGTTACCAACAAAGAGAATAAAATTAGACTATTCTATAGAACTCTCTTTTCAATATCAGTGCTAGTTTTAGCTATCATATTTATTGTAAATACCTTATCACTATTATGGAGTTTGAATAGTCTGAATGACGTAAATAAAAAACTTGATACATTTTCGCTAGATTCAGAGTACAATAGCGTAGCGTTTGATGAAGTTGATTCTAGGTATTGTGAGAAAATAATCGATACAAATCTTAGCGATAATTGTTTTAGCAACGTCGCTATAAAATCTGGTAATGCTCAATTATGCAGATCTATAGAAGATAGTGAAGATCTTTATAGTTGTGTTCAGGCTGTAAGAGGGGATTTTTCTTTTTGTAATAAAATGAATTATAGTAGTAGCTGTTTTTCAAGAATGGCAACATTAACAGATAACCCTGATTTGTGTCTATTAGCAACAGAAATAAATGACCCAGATTTAGCTTCAACATTAGCTTATTTTGGATATATTAAAAAAGGTGAGTCTTATGAAGATGCTGTAAAAAGATATATTGAAGACCATCAAAGCCAAGCAACTACTTATTGTTACATTGGATTTGGAAAGAGAAAACAGAACGCAAGTTTTTGTTCTAGTATGCTAGATAAAGATTATAATAATTGGTGTATGGCTGTAGCTACTAGAAATTATGGTTACTGTGATATTATTTTAGACAGCAAAAGAGGTGACATGTGTTACGGTGATGTTGTAGAATTAACTGGAACTGTATTGCTATGTCAGAAAGTAATTGAACCATATGAAAGAAAAGATTGTGTAATAAATGCAGCGTTATTTAATAATAATCCTAGTGATTGTATGATATTAGACTCTCAGACAGATCGTGATTATTGCAAAGATTATTTAGCGTATAGAAAGAAGATGGAATCGCAAATAACTAAATGAATTTAAATTTTTAAATATTTTGGGGGTTATTAATGGAAAAATACAAAGAATCCACAAAAACAATATTAAAAAGAATTGAACAGAAGATGGATTTCAATACAATAGAGATGGTTTATTTTTCTATACTTATATCTTATTTCTTTCTAGCTACTCAATTACTCATACAACCTATACTAAATACAGTCTATAATAAAATAGTTTACATTTCAATTTCTATTGTTGCTTACTCTCTTTTTGTAGAAATATTATCAATAGTTAAAAACACCTATGAAGATAAACTAACAGCAATTTTATTAGGAGTTTATGGATTTTCTGTTTTGATCCTAGGAGTATTAAGTTACGATTTGGCTAGTAAAAATAGTTTTTCTTTATGGTCTCCTGTAATATTTGTGCCTATAGGAATAATATTAATTTCTTTATTAGCTAATAAAAACTTAAAAAAGGTACAATTAAAATATAATTATTTATTTAAAAATAAAGATTGTGAGGAATTTTGGTCATTTTGTATAAAAATTATGGTACTTATATGTATAGCCACTATCTTCTTAGGTATTTTTGGTTTATTGGGATTTTTACCTTCAGTTAGTATTAATCAAATATAAATTTAGTTCTTTTTTATTGATGAACAGTCCAAGTCAGATATTTGGTATTCGTTGCTGAACTGTGTAAATCTGCCTTGTGCTTCTATCTTGTTATTTCTTGAAATTGTTAGAGAGATGTCTTTAAGACAAAATACCTTTATTCTTGCTGATCCATCTGTTATGTAGAACTGTTGGTAAGTCTTTCCTGATGATTTAGCTAGGTAATCTTCTGGAGCATTTTCAACTAAACCGCTTATTTTTACTAACTGATTTATTGGTTTTTCATTCAAAATAGAAGAAATTGTATATGAACTGTTATTTGGTTTTCTTAATGTCATGACTGCTATAAAAGATACAATTACTATAGCTACGACAAATATTACTAAAACTTGTTTACTTACAATTGGTTTATTTTCTTTTATTGGAATTTTCTTATATTTTCTCTCAAGCCTTGATTGATACTTTTCAATTTCTGAAGAATTGTTTGTATACATTCCAGATTCACCGTTTCTGGTTAACGATTGCCCTATTAAATTTGCTGAGGATACTATCATTTCCTTTCCATCAGATATAACAACTTTTTCGTGGATTGATGGGTCAAATACTATGTTTGCATTAGCGTCTCTTAACTTCTTTAATGCTATTAATTTATCTTTATAATTCTGATATTTCTTATCGTCAATATCTTCTTTAGGTTCTTTCATAATAATGTGGATTTTTACTCCTTTTCTATCTGCATTTATGAGTTCATCTAAAATATGGTTAACATTATATATCCAAGGTGAAGAAATGACTATATCTTTCTTTGATTTCTTTATCAAATTAACTATAGAATCGTACAGTTCTTTATCAGAAATAAGTTTTGAGCCTGTAGCCATATATGTAATAGCACAGAGACATTTTTAAGTTGATAATTAGCGTTAAAAGATTTCTAAACAAAACTGATACAGGATTACTATGATACTAGAACTTACAAGACCTCTTGTAGTTATTGATGTTGAAACTACTGGGCTTAATTCTCAAGAAGATCGTATTATTGAGATTTGTATAACCAAGATTTTTCCAAATGGAAATGAAGAGACTTTTAGTTCACTTATAAATCCTGATATTAGTATTCCAACCGAATCTACAAAAATTCATGGAATAACAGACAAAGATGTTAAAGATGAACCAGGTTTCAAAGAACTTGCTCAAAAGATATTTGATTTCATAGATAATTGTGATTTATGTGGATTTGAAATAAGATTTGATTTGTCTTTTCTTGAGTCAGAATTTAAAAGATGTGGTATTCATTATTCAAATGTAGAAAAGATAATATTGGATGTTCAGCATATTTATTATAAATTAGAACCTAGAAATTTAAGCACAGCATATTTAAAATATTGTGGAAAATCTTTAGAAAAGGCTCATAGAGCAAATATTGATGTTACAGCGACAATTGCTGTTCTTAAGGCTCAATTAGAGCAAAATAATATTCTACCTAGAGATATATTAGACCTACAAAAATTTTGTATTGACCCTTCGTGGATTGATGATGAAGGAAAACTTATGTGGTATAATGGAGAAGCAACTATAAATTTTGGAAAGCATAAGGGAAAAAATCTTAAATATATGTATCAAAATGAGCCTGGTTATTTTAAATGGATTATTGAGAAGGATTTTTCTCCAAAAGTTAAAGATATTATAAAAGGTGCTGCTGAAGGTATATTTCCTCAACCGTCATCTGTGTAAAAAGTATTCTGACAAGCCTAAAAAGACTTGCTGCTAATTCTAATTATGAGACATGAAGGAAAGAAGCCGAATAGATTGTCAAAGGAGAAGAGTCCTTACTTATTGCAGCATGCTTACAATCCTGTGGATTGGTATCCTTGGACTAGCGAGGCTTTTGATAAGGCTGTTGAGGAAGATAAGCCCATATTTCTTTCGATTGGATATTCTACATGCCATTGGTGTCATGTGATGGAGAAGGAGAGTTTTGAGGATGATGAGGTTGCTGCGCTACTTAATGATAATTTTGTTTGTATAAAGGTAGATAGAGAGGAGAGACCTGACATAGACGCTGTATATATGAAATTTTGTCAGAGCATGACAGGAAGTGGTGGATGGCCTCTTACTATAATAATGACCTCTGACAAGAAACCATTTTTTAGTTCAACATATATTCCAAAACAGACTATGTATGGAAGAGTTGGAATGGTTGATCTTATTCCTAGAATAAGAGAAGCTTGGGATAATGAGAGAAAGGATGTTATTGGTTCTGCTGAATATCTTACAAATGCTTTGTCTGATTATGATGAAAGTGGTAAGCTTGAGAAAGGTTTATTGGATAAAGCTTATTCTCAGCTTGAAAAAAGATTTGATGAGAAAAATGGTGGGTTTAGTCATAGTCCTAAATTTCCTACTGCTCATAATATTGTGTTTCTTTTAAGATATTGGAAGATGAGTGGAAAGGGCGAAGAGGACTTACTTCATAAGTCCTCTAACCTTGTAAAGGAAAGTACATCTTTACTTTACAATAAGAAAGCTCTTGAGATGGCTGAGAAAACTCTTGAGAAGATGAGACTAGGAGGAATTTTTGATCATGTTGGTGGTGGATTTCATAGATATTCTACTGATCCTTTATGGAAACTACCGCATTTTGAGAAAATGTTATATGACCAGGCTTTGAATACTCTAGCATACATAGAGGCTTATGAAGCTACTGGAAAAGAATTTTATAAACAAGTTGTAGACGAGATTTTTGAATATGTTCTTAGAGATCTGTATTCTAAAGATAAAGGATTTTATTCTGCAGAAGACGCTGATTCAGAAGGAGTAGAAGGTAAGTTTTATGTGTGGAAATTTGATGAGATTAAAAGCATACTTGGAAAAGATTCAGAAGAATTTATCAGAATTTTTAATGTTCAGAAGGATGGAAACTTTTCTGCTGAAACTGGAGAGATAATTGAAGATAACATATTATTTCTAAATGAATATATTGAGAATGATTTTATAGCTGGATGTAGAAGAGTGTTATTAGATCATAGGTCTAAAAGAATAAGACCGCATAAGGATGACAAAGTTCTTACTGACTGGAATGCTTTGATGATTGTTGCATTTGCAAAAGCTGGAAGAGTATTTGGAAGTGCAAAATATACTGATGCTGCTAAAAGCTGTATGCAATATATTCTTGATAATAGATATGTTGAAGGAAAACTGCTTCATACTGAAAAGATTAGTGGATTTTTAGATGATTATGCTTTTACTATATGGGCTTTGATTGAACTTTACCAAAGTACCTTTGATAAAAATTATATAAATATAGCCCACGAGTTATCTAAAGCGTTAGACTATTTTCATGATGAGGCTTGTGGTGGATTTTTCTTATCTGAGGAAGATATTGTTATAAGGACCAAAGAGTTATATGATGGTGCTTTGCCTTCTGGTAATTCTGTTATGATATCTAATTTATTTTTGCTTTCTAGACTAACTGGAAATCTTGATCTAGAGCAGAAAGCTTGGAAAATACTTGAAAGTTTTTCAACTAGCTTAAATCAGATGCCTGCTGGGTATACGCAAGCAATGCTTGGTTTAATGAAGCTGGAAAACAATTTTTATGAGATTGTTTTGTCAAAATATGATAAAGATGTTGTTCAGAAAATTTCTAAGGACTATATTCCTAACAAGATTATACTTTTGAATGATGTTAATAAAATTACTTCTCAAATGAAAGATGTTGAAGGAAAGACAGGAATATATGTATGTGAGTGTGGAAAATGTAATTTACCTACAACTGATGTGAAGAAAGTCTTTGATATTATTAATTAGATTTGGTATATTCAACTCCGTCTTTTATTATGTCGATGATGGTTTTTGTTGGTCTCCATCCTGTTTTTTCAACAAACTTGCTATTATCTCCTATAAATCCGTCTATCAATGATTCTCCTCTTTCATAGGGTCTTAAAAATGATTTATCTATAACTATTTTAACGTTTTTTTCTAAATTGAAAACCTTTAATGCAAGTTTTACATAATCGCCTATCAGTATTCCTTTACCAGAGCATATGTTATATACGTCTCCTTTATTGCATTTTTCTACAGAAAGTATTTGTGCTTTTGCAGAGTCGTGTACATGAGTAAAGTCTCTTACAGAATTTGGATTACCTATTACAATTTCTTTAGAATTGTCCTTTAGACATTTTGCTACTTGAATAGCTACTCTTGATGTAAAGAATTGTGGTCCTCTTCTAGGACCTTCTTGATTAAAAGTTCTTGTTATAACAGTAGGTGTTTTGTACATATAGTAATAAGCTTTTGCTAAATATTCAGAAAACACTTTTGTAACAGCATAAGTTGATGTAGGTCTTAACTCGTTTGTTTCCTTTACAGGCAATTCTTCTATTTTTTGTAAAAATCCATATTGCTCTGAAGAACATGCTAGTTGTATACCTTCTAAGCTTTTATCAAACTTTGTTGCAGCTTCAAGTATATTTACTGTACTAACACAATTATTTTCTACTACATGACTTGGTTGTTGTATACTAGTAGGGACAAAAGACTCTGCAGCTTGATGAAATATTGCATGAGGCTCTATTTCAGTTATTAAATTTACAACTCTTCCATAATCCCTTAAATCTACTTCTAAGGTCTTTAATTTTCCTGTTTCTATATTGTGCTGAATATTAGGATAATAATTTACTGCGTGTCTTTTAACAGTTCCGTGAACTTCTGCTCCCATTTCTATTAAAAAGTCTGCTATTGTACTACCTACCATACCAGCAGATCCTGTTATTATCACTCTTTTACCTTTCCAGAAATTTTCATTTGGCTTTACTGTCTTATTACTTTTTATTGTTTTTTCATAACTTTCTGTATTTTCTATGTCAATTAGATGTGATAATTCTTTTAATTTATGGAATTTTTGTGGGGTAAAAATCTCATTAAAATCTACGGTATTCATATTGTTCACTAGTAAACTTATGGCCAAAAGTATTTAATTGCTCCTAAAAGACGAATTAAAAGATTTGAAATATTCTATTCAAATGAAAATTGTTTTATAGTCATGGACAATAGTATCTAAATACTATATGCTTGTCCTGACTATACATTCAAAGACGAAAACGTCTTCTCTCAGAAGCATTTTTGCTTCTGAGAGACTCAAGAAGACTTATGTCTTCTTCGAGTTGATGCACCAAACAATTTATATTGTTTGAGTGTGTACAAGACGTACGATGATATTCAGTCTAGAAAATTATGTCTTGTACTATAAAGACACTATAGTCTTTCATAATTTTCAAAATATCTCATAATAATAAGCGGGTGATTATTTGAAAATAGCTATGCTGATAGATTTGTTTTATCCTTATCAACTTGGTGGAGCTGAGAAGCAGTTCTATGAGCTGGCTGTAAGATTGGCTAAGAAGCATGAGGTTCATGTATATACTCTTAATATAGAGGGTTGTCCAAGTGATGAAAAGATAAATGGTGTCTATATTCATAGAATAGGTTATAGAAACCCTTCTAAAAATCGATCTTTACTATCTTTATTAACGTATTTTATGAAAACTCCTTATATACTGAAAGAAATAAGAAAGTTTGATATCATACATGCTAATCAAATATCTTCTTTATTTTCTTTTTTCAAATGGCATATTAAAAAGCCTTTTGTTGTAACGATTCATGATATTTATTGGGACCAATGGAAGGACTACTATAAATTTCCTCTGTATTATATAGGAAAGTCTATGGAACTTCTTTTATCTAAACTTAATTATGACAAAATTATAACAGTTTCTAAAGCATCAAAAAATAAGATAAGAAAGCTTGGATTTAGATCTTCTATCGACATACTTCATAATGGTATAGACTTTAAAAAAATTAGCAATATTCAGTATAAAAAACAAAATCATTTTGTGTATATTGGAAGACTTGTAAATTACAAAAATGTTGACAAAATAATCATTGCCATGAAAAAAATTAATGAACTTTATCCAGATATACAACTTCGTATTGTAGGATCTGGAGAACAAAAGAATTATTTGGAAAATCTCGCAAAAAAACTAAACGTTAATGTGAAGTTTCTTGGCTATTTGAATGAGGAGGATAAATTTAAGGAAATTAAAACTGCAAGAGCTTTTGTATCAATGTCATCTATAGAGGGATTTGGAATATCTTTGTTAGAGGCTATGGCTTGCGGAACTCCTGTAGTTGCAAAAAAGCTTGATGCTTATGAAGAATTTTGTAATTCCAACAACTCTTTATTGATAAATGAAAAGGATCTTGAAAAGACTTTATTAAATCTATTGTCAGACATAAAATTGCAGAAAAAACTTGCTAAAGAAGGTCTTGAAACAGCTGAAAAATTTGACTGGAATAACTCTGTGAAAAATTTAGAAAAAATATATAACTCAGTCTAAACTGTTTCATTAAATCTTACTCTAAATAGTTTAACTTCTCCTCCCCAATCCTTTACAAACTCAAAATGTTCCAGTCCAGCTCCGTTATAAAAGAACATTCTTGTAAACATGGAGTTTTCTAACTCTTTTGGGAAAAAGAATATTATACTAAGACTTGAATCTGGTACATATATCGTAGCTTTTATTTCTGCAGACGGATCTTCTGATGTAACATAGCCGAATTTAGTTGGATAAACTACTTTACTTATTTTCACAAACTGATTATTTTGTTGTAACATAGCATGTAATGTATTGTTTTCATCATATAGTACAAATGACTGACCTTGAGACAGTTGATATTCATATCCTACTGTTGCTTGTGAGAACAATGGTTTTCTTTTTGTTAATTGAGCAGGAAAATAATTGTAAGCAGATCCTTTTGGATCGTTTTTCAGTGGATCCCATGTAGAGAAATATGTCCACCACTGACTTTTGTAAATAAGATCAGCACTAGCAATATAGTACATTTCTTTACAACCTTTTTTGTTATAGTCTTTTAGAATGTTATATGCAACTGTTTCATTGTCTGTGAACAAAGTTATTGCTATATCTTTTATCCTTCCTGTTGTAACATTTTCATTTTTGTATTGTTTAACTTGGACTATTCCTTTATCATAATTTTCTAATACTAGGTCGTTTTTTGTGCTATTTGTATATCTTGTATATTGGGAATTTTGACCGGCTCCATCAAATACAACAGGCCTTTTAGCTATAGCTACTATAAAATGGCCTGGATCCCAGTATGTTGCAACTATAGAACATTCTGGAGTATTATTTTTCATCCAGTTAAGAGCTTCCCACCAATTATTTGTCAATACTGTTCCCTGACTGCTAGATATAGCATAACTAGGAACTAGATAAAATAACATTATTATTATTACTGTAAAAAATGCAAGAATTCCCGCAAAAAAATTATATTTGTCTATTTTTTTCATTGCAAATAAAATACCTAGAATAACTATTACCAATATAAGACCTAGAGAAAATATTATAGTCTTATCTACCTGTATGAAAATAGCTAATCCTGCTATAACTCCTATTGCTATTGCTATTAGTTTATTTTTCATTATTATCATCTTTTTTATCTAATGCTGTATCCCAAAATTTTGCAAGTATTATACCAGAACATATAGCATATACTGGTGTTAAAAATATATTGAATCTTATTGCTACAGCACTTGCTACTAAAAATCCTATAAACCATGGTAACATAAAGAGTAAGGTATCTAAATACTCTCTTTTCTTTACATATGCATAAAATAAATAGAGGAAACATACTAATGTTAACAAAAATGGTGATATTAATAATAAAATACCTAAAGGTACACCGCTAATTTGTGAAGCTGTGTCAACACCACTTGCTCTAATAGCAACATCTTTTATATTACCGCCACTTTGTAATTCTGCAACTGAAACATAAACATTAGGAAATTGTCCTGTCTCTGCCTTAAGACTACTACTAGAACTTACAGAACCGAAAACGGCGTCTACTGGACTTGAAATGAAGTTTAGTCCATAATATGGTATTGTTATTACATAGAAAATTGCCAATATTATTATAAATAATACAATAAGTGCTTTATTTTTTGAAAATGTTGTTTTTACATGTTCTATATTGAATTTTCGTGTAATAACTATATCAAGAACTATTTTCAATACTATAAATGTTGTTATTATCCATAGAGCAAACCAATAACCTGTCCATGTCAGTGCAAAAAGCCCTATTAAAAATCCTGCAATTGAAGAATATATAATATTTTTTCTTGAAAAGATTTTTTCCTTGTCTAAACTTTTATAAGCCACTATAAAAGCTGCTAAAGAAGATATCAAAAGCAGCATTACTATTCCATCTGAATCTGGATCTCCTCCTAGTGAACGTGAAACAAATGGGATTGCAAACAGTAAAAATATTGATATAAACACTCCGGCTTTTTTATTGAATAGATATTTTCCTATAAAATATGACGGTATTGCTATCAACGATGCTAATAATACAGGAAACCAAATTAGGAACTGCCATAATTGCATATCTGGCATAAATATATGGAAAAACATGTAGGAATAGGATCCTAAATAAAAGTAAAATGGGGGGTCGTATCTATCAACTCCCGTAGGTGCAAATCTTAAATCATCGTGTCTTGGCAAAAGTCCGTTATGATCTACAATTTCTCCCATTTCTCTGTAAAAATAAAAAGAATCTATGTTTCTAAGATATGGTGTTCCTTGTTCATAAAATCCGAACAATCTTATGTACATTGATAGTGCTATAATCAGAAGTATGATAATTGCGTACTTGTATTTGAAAATAGGTTTTGCCGATACCTTAAAACTTACTTTTTCATCTTCCATATATTACCCACACAATATCCTAAATATATCAATGAACCTTAAATATTGTAGTAAAATACATTAAAGTGTTCTATCATTGCTAAGAGAATTCAAATCTTTTCTTTATAAGATGTTTGGTAATTTCCAATGCATCTGTCCATTTTAGTTTTGACACTCCTTTTCTTGCATAGTAGTGTGTATCAATTGAATATACATTTAATTTTTTAATTGCTGCTTCTGAAAAAATATCTGCTTCTAATTCGAATTTTTCTGCTTTTATATGGAGTTTTTTTAAAGAACTGCCTCTAAATGCCCAGTACCCTGTGCAAATATCAAAGTCTTTTCTTAGAAATAATATAGAACCTATAATAGAAATTCCCAATCCTCCTATTACATGCATAAGACTTCTAAAATCTGTGATCAACAGAGTTCTCTTTCCCTTTACTATATCATATTTTTCCAAGAGCTTTACAAACATTGGTATCTGCAAAACATCATAACTATCGTCTGCATCTATCATTATATATATATTTCTATAGTTTATAGGTGTTTTTTCTATATATGTTTGAAAAGCATTGCCTTTTCCGTTTCCCTTTTGCATAAGTATCTTGCATCCTGCATCTTTTGCTATTTTAACTGTATTATCTTTAGAATTTCCGTCTAATACCACTATGTTTTTAATGCCGAGTTTTTTTAATTTCAGAAGAACTTTTGGAAGTCCTTTTTCTTCATTTAATGTAGGTAGAATAACTTCTATATTATTTTTATCATGTAATCTATAATCAGACTTCATTAGCTAACCTTGATATCTTTTATATTTATTTTATAGATTTTTGCATATGTTGTATTTCCTTTTTCATATATCCACACCTCTTCCAAATATTTATCTAAGTCTTCACTCCAAGGTTTGTCAAATGTTCTATAATTTCCTGGAGAAATTATCAACAAGTCGTATTTTTTAATTTCTGGTCCTTTTACTGATGGATCTATCCATGTATTTGTTGCCATAAATGATACATTGTGTCTATCTAAATATTCTCTGTAGTTCTTTACATCTTTAATTAATATTGGATCAAAAGAACTTAATATTTCTCCTTTTTCATTGAAAGAGAACTCTGTATGTATCCAATAATAACTCCAATAAATGTATGTTATATTATATTTTTTAATAAGTTCTATTCTTTTCGAAGAGCTGTTTCCATAAAGTATTATTGCTGAATCTGCTTCTATCTGATCTATGTCTATAAAAGGACTGTTTTGAGCACGTCTCGATGTCATTACCTTTCTTCCTGTAAGTCCATTAATACCAAATGACAACTCTTTTGTTGATAGAAATACATCATTTACAGATGTGTTATTACGAATCCACTCCTTAGTATTCAATAAATCTTCTGACAAAGGCGTTTTTCCTGCATTTAGCCATTGATCGTTCTGCAACCTTTGGTTAAAGTCTATGTAGTATACTGAAGTTGTGATCAACAAAGCTACTATAACTAATAGGAAGAAATACTTTCCTGCTTTTCTTTCTATAAATTCTAAAGATATCGAAGCCAGCAGTATTGTAGCAAAAGGTATTAGAAACTCAAAATTTCTCGATGGTGAAAAATTAGTTTTCATTAACGGCTGTGTTAAAAAATAATGGAGTGTTATAATATATGATATTACTAAAAACATAACTACAAATTTTTTGTTAGTAAATTCTTGTGTTATTAGAAGGTATATAGCTGCTATAGAAAGCAGCGATATTACTATAATATTTATTGATGAGAAGCTGAAGAAAGCTCCTGTTATGAATGTATATAGAAATCTTAACTGAACATCAAATCTTGATAAGTCTTCAAAAGACCAATTTTGACTATCGTTTAATGTAATTCCTTTATTTACAAATATAGGATTGTACCACCAAATAAGAGATATTAATAACGTAATTGCTAATGCAATAACTAGCATAGGAAGATATTTTTTAATACTGGTCCTTTTTGGATAAAATTCTAAAGCCTTTTCTTTAAAATCTATTCTCACAACTCTATAGAACATGAATGCTAAAAACATAAGCAGTATGAAAGATATGGATACGAAAAATGCAGATCCATGAGATATTGTTAGTATTCCTGTTGATATTCCTAAGAAGGCTGATGAAAGAATGTTCTGTTTTTTATAAAAATAGTAAACTGCAAAGAACATTATAGGAAAAAGGAAGAGCGCTGTAAATTCTGTATATTTTAAAATAGGGAAGGCTGATAGAGGTAGAAATAGAAAAGCTGATAGAAGTGCTATATTTTTACTGTTTGTTATATATCTAAGAATCAAATAAATAGAGATTATAAATAATACCACACATATTTGAGAAAATATAAATATTGCCATCATTGGCTCAAGTCCAAAGACTGTCCCAAATGATGCCACTAAATACGAATATACTATAAAGTACGCTGGTTGAGAATTTTGTATGTTTGGTGCTTCTAATGGATTACCTCCTTCCATTATATGTGTTATCGATCCTAATTGAAAATAATAATCTCCTCCATATATTGGTGAAGGAAGCTGATTTAGCTGGGATATTAGATAGCCTTGCTGGGCTACATAAAACGCAATTATCAATATTAATACAATTTCTTGTTTGTATTTGAAATCCATTTAAATCTCTCTTCTTTCATATGGAGAATAACAGATTAAAAGAGTTTTTTTATGAAGATTTAAATGTTTTTACCTTTAAGATTAAAATGAAATATGAACATATAAGAAATATTTTTATAGTTCTTTCGTTTGCTATACTGATTGCTTTTATTGTACTAATAGACCCTCTAAAAATAGCTACTGTTATTGTTACAACTAATCTATATATATTGCTATTAGCTTTTTTTGTTGCAACTATATCACATGTATTTTTAAAAGTTTTCAAGTGGAAGGTTCTTTTAGATAATGTGGACTATAAAGATCTTCTTCCTATACAAATGGTTGGAATGACTATAAGCAACTTTACACCTGGAAGAATTGCAGAACCTGTTAAAAATATACTGCTTAAAATCAAAAAAAATGTTCCTGTTTCAGAATCTCTTCAATCTGTAATATTTGAGAGAATAATAGATATAGTTGTTTTAGTTGTCATATCATTTATAGGTATATTAGCATTTTCTGTAGGCAATATAAAAATACTTGCGTATGCAAGCATCGGAGTGTTTCTATCTATAGTGTTTGTTCTTGTTTTTATGATATACAAAAAATCTTTTGGTATATATCTTTTTAATTTCTTCAGAAGGTTTCCTATTGCAAACAAGCTTTCAAAAAAATTTATTGAGAACTTTTATAAGAAGAGATTTTCTAGAGGTCCTTTGACAAAATGTTTTTTGATATCTTTGTTTGTTTGGTTGTTAGAAGGGGTTGTATTTTATTTGTGTATATTGTCTTTTGGTATTACAGTGTCTCCTTTAATTGCTGTTGGTATTGTGTCATTAGCTATACTAATAGGTAACATAAGTTTTTTACCCGGTGGTATTGGTTCTAGCGAAATAGTGATGATACTTCTTTTAACTCTTGTAGGAGTGCCTTCTGTAACTGCTGCTGCGTCTACAATTTTATTTAGAATACTTACTTTTTGGTATATGGCTTTTCTTGGAGTAGGATTTTTTGTAAAGGACTTTTCTAGAGAAAAGGTTGATTTATTCAAATGATTTCTAATATCGCTTTATAGCTCTACCACGAAATAAACAGGATAATATTTCGTGCTGAGCTATATGTGAAATCACTATTATCATATCTAGAATCTTTAGTGGTTTCGCTATACATATAAACTTTATTTGACATTAAAATTTATGTTGATGCAGCTTTTAGATGTAGACTATTTTCTAAATGGAAATAAACCTGTTTTAAGAATGATTGGAAAGACGGAGAACAATAAAACTATATGTTGTTTTTATGATAAGTTTCTTCCATATTTTTATGTTAGAAGAACAGAAGAAAATATCAAAAAAGTTGAAGAACTTAATTTAAATTATGTATTAGAGAAAAAGTTTCTGCCTGTTGGGTATTCTGAAGAACCCACAAATGTCATAAAAATAATACTCAATGATCCTAAATCTGTTCCAAATATACGAGAGATGTTTAATGAAAGTTTTGATTCTGATGTACTATTCAAATATAGGTTTATGGTAGACATGGATCTTAAGGGTATGTGTTGGTATGAATTTGAAGGAACTCCTATAAAAACTCATTTGTCAAAAGTTCCTACATTTGATATGAAATCTATACATCCTGTAGAAAAAACTGGCAATGCAGAACTAAAATTCATGTGTATTGATATTGAATGTCTTCAAACAGACTTTAGTAGACAGATTGATTCAAAAAAAGATTCAATAATAATGATATCTTTGTCTTTTTTTCCAAATTATAAAAATTACGAAAAAATAGTTCTTGTTGCAAAACCTTTTTCAGGAAAAAATTCTATAGGCCATCCTGATGAAAAAGATATGCTTGAAGCTTTTTTGAAGATTGTTGAGGAATATGATCCAGATGTTGTAACTGGATATAATATAATGAGTTTTGATCTGCCTCATATGTTGGATAGACTTAGGAAACATGAACTTTCACCAGCAATTGGAAGATCTGATAAAATAGTTTTTGTACGGCCTGCTCAAGTTACTGGAAAGTCTGATAACAAACTTCAGGTTCAGGACATAACTATTCCTGGAAGAATTGTCTTTGATTCTTATCAGATATTAAGAAGGGATGTCACTATCAGACTTCATAGATATGATTTAGGAACTGTTGTAAAGGAGCTTATAGGAGAGTATAAGGGAGATGTAAAGTTCCAGGAAATTCCTAATCTTTGGAAAAATGATGTTCAGAAGCTTGTTGATTATGCTGAAAGAGATGCTATTATATCTCTAAAACTTGTTCTTGAAAGAAGAATGCTTGATAAGTTTGTTGAGATAGCAAAAATTTCTGGTGTATTGTTGCAAGATAGTTTTGGTGGACAAACTGTAAGAATAGAAACTCTTGTCATGCATGAGTTTAAAAAAAGAAATATGATTATGCCGTTAAAACCTAACAAACAGCTATTAGATAAAAGATCTGAGGAAAAGATAAAAGGTGCTACTGTTTTAGATCCTAAAAAAGGTCTTCATAAAACATGTACATTAGTTCTAGATTTTCAGAGTCTATACCCAACCATAATAAAGGCTTATAACATATCTCCAGACTCTATTGTTTTTGGTGAGAGTAATTTAAAATGTAACACATCTCCTACTGGAGCAAAATTTATATCTGGAGAAATATATAACGGTGTATTTCCTACTATAATTAGGGAGCTTGTTACAACAAGACAAAATGTTAAAAAGTTGATGAGACAGACAGAAGGAGAAGAAAAAAGGGTTTTAGATGCAAAACAATATGCAATCAAAATTCTTGCAAATTCTATGTATGGTTATTGTGGATATATAAGAGCTAGACTATATGTTCATGAAATTGCAAGCAGTATAACTGCTTATGGAAGATCTAATATTGAAAGGGTAAAAGATCTTGTGGAGAAAAATTTCTCAGCTGCTGTTATCTACGGAGACACAGACAGTCTGTTTTTAACTACAGACACAACAGATATGGAGATTGCTAAAGATCTTGGAGAGAACATATCCAAATTTGCATCGCAAGGAGAGTTTGTATTTGAGTTTGAAAAAATATACAGATCTTTTCTAATTCTCACTAAGAAACGATATGCTGGCTGGAAATTTGTAAAATCTGACAAAGGCTGGGAAGATAAAATAGAAATGAAAGGTATTGAAACTGTAAGAAGGGATTGGTGTAAGCTTGTTACAGAAACTATGAATAGTGTTATAAATATCATGCTTAAAGAAGGGGATACTAAAAAGGCTACTGATTTAGTTAAGACTGTTCTTCAAGATATTTTAGATGGAAAGGCTCCTATAGAAAAATTGATTATCATAAAAGGTATAACAAAAAATATAGATTCTTATGATGGTACAATGCCTCATATAGAACTTGCCAAAAAAATGAGAAACAGAAATCCTAGAGATCCTCCAAAAGTAGGAGAGAGAATGGAATACATTATAACTAGGGGAAAAGATCTTATATCCAAGAGGGCTGAACATCCTGAATATGTCTCAAAATATAATATTCCTATAGACTCTGAATATTACATATATAACCAACTATTACCTCCTATTGAAAGAATTTTATCATCAGTAGGAATAGAGAGAAGTGAATTGTTTGGAGGGGGCAAACAGTCTAATCTCATGGGTATGTTTGCTGCAAAAACGTCTCCTGTAACTATTTGCAGCACTTGTGGAAAAATACACAGAAGACCTCCTTTAAGCATGGTTTGTGACTGTGGTACATCTGTTGCTATAAGGACCTAACTACTGGATTATCGTAATCTTTATATATAGGATAAATCCACTTCTTCTTAGGTTATTGTCAAAAAGGTGATTATTATTTCAAGAGCAACAAAATCGTTTGAAGAAGAGGAGCCAGTAGACTTTACAGATCTTTCTGATGAGAATTTTTATATTGGTTAATTCTAAAATCCTAGAAAGAAGATTATTGTAGGTATTATAAGAACTGCCATAAGCAGTCCTCTTTTGACTTCTTTAATTATTACTACAATTCCCAAGCATGTGCAGATACCTGTTATGAACAAACCGTAGAATCCTGTAAACAAATATATTAGAACTATTAAGAATATTAGGATTATTTTGTTAATAAGAATATAATTTATTCTTGATATTTTGTTCAATATTTTCTTTGATAAGTATAGCACAAGTACAACAGATGCAGCAATTGAAATTAAAGCAACTGTTATTATTAATAATACTTCATTAAATCCTATATTTATTATCTCTGATGCAGCTACTGCTACACCTGATCTTGCCTTGTTTATCAAAAATACTGTTATGAATGATAGAAGTATATTAGATGTTGTTATAGCTCCTAGTGTTACAAGGAAAGATTTGTTTTTATCTATGGTGGCTAAGCCTGCTACTTCTCCTGACCCTATGCCTGGTAAAAAGCCGGAAAACATACCACCTAATGTGCCTAAAAAGGTTGCCTTTATTTTTGTTCTTGCAGGCAGGTCATCTTTATAATCTATTATTTGTTGGGGTATTTTTGTGTTGTTTCTTATTTTTATTGATATAGATGGAATAGCGAAAAGGCCTACAAAAATTGGGAATAATATTAATGTGTTATCTACTGGGAGTTGAAATGATAGTATTCCTATTATCCCAGCTGCTATAAAACATAGAAGACTTAATAATATATTTTTTTCATTGTAGAACATTATGCCTACTACAATAATTATAATATACGCTATAAATGGTCTTATTATTTCATATAGAGAAGGCAGTGCAAATACTATCAATGGTAAAAGGGATATAAGTAATAACAAAGATCCTATGCAACCTACGATAGATAATTTTATTGCCTCATATCCTCTTCCCTGCATTAACAAGAGTTGGGCTGGGTGAATTCCTATAGAAGATTCTGAATCAGATGCGCCAAAAATAAGAGATGGTATGAGATCTGCTATTATGTTTGATATTGCCATTGATACAATAAATGTCAATAACAACAAAGGTTCTATGTTTAAAGTGGCTAATAGTGGTATGAATAGGATTATCGTATTTGGATGAATTCCTGGAACAAATCCTATTAATATTCCTATTGCCAGACCGAATAAAAGAAATATTAATATCTCTACAAACATAATTAATTATTGTAATGGTATGATTAATTTGGTGAAATAGATGTTCTTTGGAAAATACGATCCTGATAAAATTAAGGAGATGTTGGAGAAGTTTGGAATAAAATCTGAAAAGCTAAAGGTTAAAGAAGTTACGCTAAAGCTGGGAAAAAAGATAATTGTAATCAAAAATCCTGATGTTCTTTTAACACATGTAATGGATAGAGAAGTTTACCAGATTTCTGAAAAAGAGAAGAAAAAGGGTAAAAAGTAATGGATCATGTAGCTATCATGACAAAAAAATGGAAACTTATTGATAAAATTGTTTCTGGAAAAAAGACAATTGAATCAAGATGGTATGTTTCTAAAAGAGCTCCTTGGAATAGAATAAATAAAAGTGATAAGATTTATTTTAAGGATGCTGGGTGTGCTGTTACAGCTATGGCAGATATTTTTGGTGTAAAACAGTTTTCAGATTTAGATAGCGATAAAATACATCAGATTGTTAAAAAATACGGTGGAGAAGGAAAAATTTGTTTTTCCAACAAAGATGCGGGATTAAAATGGGCTTTGGGGAAGAAATATTGTGTGTTAGTTTTCTTAAAAAATCCTAGAAAAATAAAACCATTTAATATAGATAAGAAAGGGTTTGGAAACGCATGTGCATGGATTTGTGTAGATGATATTAAGCGTATCTTGATTTCTTGAATTTTTATAGTGATCAAAAATAATACATATCATACTTATTTTTATCACGTATAGTCAACAAGAAACATAATCTTACTACTTTCTTGTACGACTATATTCATATGGCTTTTTCTTTGTAAGTTTTATGTATATTGGTCCTATGATCAAATAGGCAAGTATTATTCCTAACATCAAATATACTAAGCCTGTTAACATTGTATACCAAGCTGGGGTTCCTGCTGTATACAAATAATACATTACGCCGCAATAGATAGATGACAAAAATGCTATTGAAAATATATATCTCATTCGCAGCCGCATTTTTGGAAATTCTATATTAACTAACATCATGAATGAAATGAATATTATTAATGGTAGTGCTATAAGAGGTTGGAATGAAATAACTGGTAGACTATAACCGTTAAGCACCTGTGCCTTGCCGAATAATAGCGATATGACTATGGCAAAGAAGGCTGTAGCTGGTGTTGGTACACCTGAGAAATTCTTTAACAAATATCCTTTTCTTGAGAAACGAACTAAACGCATTAATCCAAAAGCAAATACTAGTGCAGATGAAACAGTTACTAACAGACTGTATAAAGGCCCTAGTTGGTTATTAAAAAAACTGCTATATATCAAAAGAGCTGGTGCAAAGCAAAAAGACACTGTATCTGATATAGAGTCTAAGTAACGTCCTTTTGTATGTTTTGATAAATACCTTCTGGCTACAAAGCCGTCTAACCTGTCCATAAGTATGGAAACAAATATCAAAAATGATGCGAAAAGAAAATTGCCATCTATGATATATGTAATTGCTATGAATCCTAATATTCCATTTAGAAGTGTAAGTATGTCAGCAGGCGAAATAAGTTTGATCCATTTTAACATTCTTTATAATCACCAAAACACTCTCATCCACAATGTAGACTCAAATGTATTCAACATATTGAATACAATAGCATAACTTAGCAACATAGGTTTTTATAATAGAATTTTTGTTATTTTAGAAAGGCTATAATAGATTCTCCTGCTTTTACTTTATTGCCTATTTTAGCCACTATTCTGATCTTGTTTTTAGGAATATAGATATCACAACGGGATCCAAATTTTATTATTCCTATACGCTGACCTTTTTCTATATATTGGTTCTTATTTAGATATGTTTCTATTCTTCTGGCTACAAAGCCTGTTATTTGTACTATATTTACAGGTCCTATTTTTGTAGAAAGTTTTGTCAAAAGTCTTTCATTGTTCTCTGAATAGTCTTTATATGCAGGCTCTTTAGAGCCTGAGAAGCGTTTTATCTCCATAACTTTTCCTTGTATAGGAGAGCGGTTTATGTGGACATCTTTTGGACTCATGAAAACTGCTATTCTTGAAAAGTCTCCTACAGAATCTATCTTAATTATAGTACCGTCTGCAGCAGATACAACTGCCTTTGGATTTTTTGGGATATTTCTTTTTGGATCTCTAAAAAATATTAGCATGAATATTGTTATTGAAAGAAATACTCCTGCTATAATATATATCAAAATTATGTTTGTGTAAACTGCTACTGCTAAAGATATGAGAAAAATGCTTGCCGGTTTTATTATCCACTTTGCACATCCACTAGCTATCATTATTTTAATTCTATTTTCTGTTTTTAAAGCCTTGGAGACAATTATTTTTAGTGATTATTTTGGAAGATGCTCAAATGAGCAAAGCCCATTCGTATTTTCCTTAAAATCTTATATGAATAATTATAGTGATTGTTATGGAAAATGATGCTAGGGAAAAATTTATACAAGCTGGGAAAATTGCTTCAGACGTCAGGGAATTTAGCAAGACCTGGATAAAGGATGGGATGTTGCTTGTTGATATAGCTGAAAAACTTGAAGGTCTTATTAGAGAGAAAGGTGGTCAACCAGGGTTTCCTCTTAACCTTTCCATAAATTATCAGGCTGCTCATTATACACCTTCTAAAAATGACAAATCTATTTTTAATGCAAAAGATGTATTGAAAGTTGATTTAGGAGTGCACGTTGATGGTTATGTTGCTGATACTGCATATACTTTATCACATGATCCTGATCATAAAAAATTAATAGAAGCTAGCAAAGAGGCTTTGAGAGCTGCTTTAGAGTTTTGTAAACCTGGAGAAAAACTTTCTAATATTTCTGCTGCAATAGAAGATACTATAAAATATTATGGATTTAAGCCAGTTGCTAATCTCTCTGGCCATGGTGTTGGAAGATATGTTCTTCATTCAGATCCTCAGGTTCCTAATGTAAGATTTAAAAGCGAATATAAACTTGAAGAAGATGAAATTATAGCTATAGAACCTTTTGCAACAGATGGCAATGGAGCTATAAGAGATGCTGAAGAATGTTTGATATTTAGATTCAAAGATCTAAGAACTACTAGAAATCCCGAAGGGCGTAAGATAATAGATTTTGTCCAGGCTTATGGAGGATTACCATTTGCTCAAAGATGGGTTGAAAATGGTCTTAATATATCTGAATTCAAAATAAGATTTGCAATAAGAGATTTAGTAATGAACGATATTATAAAACCTTATCCTGTTCTTATTGAAAAGCGTGGCTCTTTTGTGTCTCAACATGAACATACTGTTATTATAAAAGATGATCCTATAATAACGACTTTATAATATTTGGTTGTTATTGTAAAATAGAAGAAGTATTTATATTTTATCTGATAAATTAACATGATCTGGGAAAATAATGATAGCAATTATAGACAATGGAAAAGGGGCTGATAAAATATCTGCTGTTTTAAGGGGGTCTAAAATATTTTCTGTAAAAGATAAGATTCCTTCAGCAGATGCTTACATTCTCTCAGATGGAGAAATGGATGCAAAAGCAGAAAAAGCTAATATTGATTTGATACAAAAGCTTGAGGTGCCTTTGCTTGCTATTGGAATAGGATCTATATACTTGGCAAAAGCTTATGGAGGAAAATCAAAAGAATTAAAATTAAAAGCCGGTAACCTAACTATAAAACAAAAATCTCCTCTTCTTTTAGATCTTAAAAAAATGTTTTCTGTTGTAGATAGTCAGAAACATTTTATATCAGAATGTCCTGAATGTTTTGGATCTCTTGCAAGTGCTCCTGGATATGAGCATGCGATGATGCAATTTGGTATAAATCCTGAGATAGATGAAGAGCCTCTTCCTATATTTGGTGTTCATTTTAATCCAGAAGCTGGGTTAGATGGAATAAAAATTCTGAAGAATTTCCAAACTTTTGTAGAAGTTTGGGGTAAGTATCATTAATATATTTCTTTTAACAATATTTATCATGGTCGAAATCAGAAAAGCTGTTTTGAAGGATGTTAGTAACGTATCTGAGATCGTTTCTATTTTAGATACAGACAAATATCGTTTTTCTGATATAAAGGCTGTACGGAGTTTTGTTTCTAATGGTTGGTTTTTTGTTGCTGTTGAAAACGGGAATATGTTAGGGGTAATTTCTTTAGAGCCTACAGAAGGCTCTTACCAGATGACTCATGTTGTATCTAAAAGAAAAGGGTTTGGCAAGCTACTTATAAAATTTGCCATTGATAAATACAAAAAGGAAAAAATTTCAAAGCTCTGGGGTTGGAGTTTGAAGAGATATAATGCAAAAGGATTTTATAAGAAAGTCGGATTTGACGAAATATTTCTTTTAAAGAAACAATGGTATGGAGAAGACTGTTATTTCTTTGGCAAGATTATTCGTTAACATACGTAATCTTGAGGTTCTACTTCTAGATCATCTAAGGATGTTTTGATCTCCTTGATATCTTCAGGATATGCTATATATGGCAAGAATTTGTTCAGGTCTTGTATTATTTTTTCTCACTCTTATCTTTAACCAGTGTAGTCTACTGATTCCATGTGTTCTGTTTTCTTTTTCTGAAGCAAGCTTTCATAGAATTTATTCATGTCTTCGCTTACAGAAGGTCTTATTTCATCTAGTGCTCTCTTGAAATCTAATTTTGTTACCTTATCTATATCTATGTTTTTTCTGAGAGCATGAAGAGCTGCTTCTCTACAAAGAGATTCTAAATCTGCTCCTGAATAACCATCTGTAGAATCTGCCAAATCATTTATATTGACTTCTGACAAAGGCATTTTCCCTGTGATTATTTTTAATATAGCCAATCTTGCATCTCTATCTGGTGTTGGAACTAATATTTGTCTGTCTAATCTCCCTGGTCTTAATAAAGCAGTATCTATAATATCTGGTCTGTTTGTTGCTGCTATCACAACCACATCATTTAGTTCTTCTAGACCACTCATTTCTGCAAGTAGTTGTGATACTACTCTTTCAGTAACTTGGCTTCCTACATCGCTTCCTCTCTTAGGTGCTAAAGAATCTATTTCATCAAAAAATACTATACATGGTGACACTTGCTTTGCTCTTCTAAACACATCTCTTATATGTTTTTCAGATTCTCCTACCCACATTGAAATAAGTTCTCCTGCTTTTATGTAGATAAAGTTTGCACCTGATTCATTAGCAACTGCTTTTGCCATCAAGGTCTTTCCACATCCAGGAGGTCCAAAAAGCAATATTCCTTTTGGCGGTTTTATTCCAAGTCTTGTGAAAGATTCTGGGTGGTTTAATGGCCATTCTACAGTTTCTTTTAGGTGTTGTTTAACATTTTCTAATCCTCCTATGTCTGCCCATTTTACATTTGGAATTTCCATAAGCACTTCACGCATAGCAGATGGCTGAACCATTTTCATAGCATTTTGAAAATCTGATGCTGTTACTATTAACTTCTTAAGAATTTCTGGTGGTAATGGTTTATCTTCTTTTATAGAACCCATTTCTGGAAGAATTCTTCTTAGAGCATACATTGCTCCTTCTTTACAAAGAGCTGCAAGATCTGCTCCAACATATCCATAAGTTATTTCTGATATTTTTGTGATATCTACATCTTTTGCCAGAGGCATACCTCTTGTATGTATTTGAAGGACTTCTTTTCTTCCATCTTTTGTAGGAACCCCTATTTCAATTTCTCTATCTAATCTGCCTGGCCTTCTTAGAGCAGGATCAAGAGAGTTAGGTATATTTGTTGCTCCTATAACTATAATTCTTCCACGAGATTTCAAACCATCTAATAATGTAAGAAGTTGTGATACTACTCTTTTTTCGACTTCTCCTTTTACTTCTTCTCTTTTAGGTGCAATTGAATCTATTTCATCTATGAATATTATTGATGGCGCGTTTTTTTCTGCTTCGTCAAATATTTTTCTAAGATTTTCTTCTGAGCCACCATACCACCTTGACATTATTTCCGGACCATTGATAACATAGAATTTTGCGCCTGATTCATTAGCAACTGCTTTTGCTAAAAGAGTTTTTCCGCAGCCTGGCGTTCCATGAAGTAATATACCTTTTGGAGGATCTATTCCTAGTCTTTCGAATAGTTCTGGATGTTTCAAAGGCAGTTCTATCATCTCTCTAACAAGCTGTATTTCATTATGCAGACCTCCTAGCTCCTCATATGTAACATCTGGCAGTTTTTCTTCAATAATATCTTTTGCTTGCGGTAGGACTTCTACTTCAGTAGACTTTGTTATTCTTACTGGTCCTTTTGGATCTGTTGATGTGACTACAAATTTCTCTTCACCAAAAGGGGTTAGAACAAAGTCTATTCCAAAAAATTCTTCAAACATGCTTTCAAAGCTATTGTCTCTTCTAGATCTTAGAATTGGATTAGGAACTAGGATATCTCCTGTCATTGCAGGCCTCATCAATATATTTCTTTTCAAAAGCTCTCCTGATATATGTATAACTATACCTTTTCTTGCAGGAGCTATTACTACTGTTTTTGCTTCTTTAACATCTGATTTTCTTACCCTGACTTCATCACTTATTCCTGCACCGCAATTTTTTCTAACAAGTCCGTCCATTCTTATAATATCAAGGCCTACATCTGCTGGATAAGCTCTAAGAACTATTGCAGCTGTTTTTCTTTTTCCTTCTATTTCTATTATGTCTCCTTCTGTGACAGCTATCTTTTTCATGTCTTTTGCAGAAATTCTAACAATACCTCTACCATAATCACTTCTTTCTGTAAGTTCTCCTACTTTTAATTTTATCTCTGGGTCTTGTTTCATGTCTCCTGTCATATCATCACTTTAGTATATTATTTTCAATTACTATAATTGATCGTCTCTCCTTCTTAAATCTTTTAGTATTCTCTTTCTTTCTAAAACAACTTCTATCATATCATACTCTACTTTCTTTTCCCAATGATCAAAAAATTCCTCCATTCTCTTCATATGTTGCATTGCTATCATGAAAACTGAATTACTTATTTTGTTATGGGGTATTTCGTCTAGAAGACCATGTCTCCTATATGTGTAATTTTTACCTTCTCCTGGAACTACTTGCTGCCATCCATATAGCTCTCTAAAAAATTTGTTTCTTTCATAATTTGAATCAAAATTTTCACTCACTGTGTCAAATGATACTATTACTACTCGTTCATTTCTTTTGAATATTATCTGCATAGCATCACAATATTAGTATGTATGTACACACTAATTTAGTATTCTCTTACACACTAAAGTATTTATAGTTTTTCTTCGATGTCTAGAATGAGTTTTTTTATAAAATCTTTGTTTGGTGCTTGTAATTGAAGGGCTTTTTCTAAATTGTGGAGGGCTTGTTTATAGTTTTCTAATCTGTAGTAAATAAATCCTAGATTTGTATATGCTATTGAGTTTTCTTGGTCTTTTTTTAGGGCTTTGTTATAGAACTCTATGGCTTTTTCTAAATTTCCTAAATCAGAATATGTTGCTCCTATACTCATCAAAATCTCTGTGGCTTGTTCTTGTTCTAGGGCTTTTTCTAAATATTCAAGAGCTTTTTTATTATCTTTTAGTATGTTTCTGTATGTTAATCCTATGTCAAATAGTGCTTTGACATTTTTTGGATTTTCTTCTGATTCTTTTTTCAATAATTCTAGATACCTTAATTCTGATTCATTAACATTCTCGATACCTTTCATATACTTCAGATGATGAATAGCCACTGATATTCTTCCTATTTTTCCTTTTAGTTTTTTCTCATCTAGAACTTCATGGACTTTGCTTATAAATTTTTGTCCATTGTTTCTGAAGAGTCTTATTATTGGAACTACAATAGCTCCTTTAAAAACTGAATTTTGTGTAAAAAAGTTATCTACTGATTGCCACTTATAATCCCAAGTATTGTTGTTGTATGTTACTTGGGGAAGTTCGAATGCTTCATAGGCATTAAGTTTTTTATTTGTCTCCAATGTCTTTTTTACTGTAGTGAAATCTGCTTTTGTTATTATTTCGTCTGCATCTAAAACTAAAATCCATTCTCCTGTAGCATGTTTTATGGAAAAATTTCTTAATTCTGAAAAATCGTCTGTCCAATCTTTTGACATGACGTTTACCTTGAATTTTTTAGCTATTTCATGAACTTTTGTAGATGTTTCTGCACTCTTATCTGTAACAACTATTATCTCTGAAACTTCTCCATATGCATTTGATAAACAGTTTTCTATGTACATCCATTCTGCTGCATCATGTTTAACTATCATACATAGACTGATTTTTATATTATCTATCTTTATTATCTCTCCTTCTTCGTCTACATCATGTTCTATTTCCATACAACTACCTTATGCAAAGATTTCTTAAGCCTTTGCAACTACTTTGTATTAATGTATGTCAAAAAACTTCTTACTGGTACACCACTGGACAAGCTTTTGGATGGCGGACTTGAGTGTGGTGTGATAACAAATGTGTATGGTCCTGCTGGTTCTGGAAAGAGTAATTTGTGTATGGCTTCTTTGCTTCAGGTAAAAAATCGAGTTTTGTATGTTGATAGTGAGGGTTCTTTTTCTTTGGATAGATTTAGACAGATGGGTGGTGATGAAAAGAAGTTGAAAAATATTATATTTATTGATGTACATACATGGAAAGACCAATATGAACAGATGATACGACTTGACAAGATAATTCAAAAAGAAAAAATAGATATTGTTATAGTTGATTCTATAGTTTCTCTATACAGACTAGAATTAGATAACACTGATAAAGAACAGATAAGCAGAACTAATATGCAGCTTGGTGCAGTATACTCAGTGCTATCTAGAATAGCTAGAGAGAGAAATATACCTGTTTTAGTTACTAATCAGGTTTATGGAAGCGGTGAAGACATAGAACCTACTTCAAAATCAATAGCTAGGTATTGGTCAAAATGTCTTATAGAATTCAAAAAATTAGACAAAGACAACTGTAGAAAAGCTATTATTAGAAAACATAGGAGTCTTCCTGAAGGAAAGCAGGTAGATTTTGAAATACATCAGAAAGGAATAAAAGAGTATAGAAAGTTATTTTAATTTATATTATACTTTTGATAATGCTGAATCTATAGCTTTTTGAAAAACACTAAATGGTTGAGATCCTTCTATTTTCTGGCCATTTATGAAAAATGCTGGTGTTCCTTGTACTCCTGAAGACTTTCCATCTGCTAAATCTGACGCTACTCTGTCTGTCATCGCACTGCTATCTAAGCAGCTATTAAATTCTGTGCTGTTTAATCCTAAATCAGAAGCGTATTTTTTAAGATTGTTTACTGAAAGTGCTTTATTATTTTCGAATAGTTTGTTGTGCATTTTCCAGAAAGCTTCTTGTCCTCCTATATCTTTTGCGCACTCTGCTGCTTCTGCTGCTTTTTGTGCGTTTTCATGAATCGAAAGAGGAAAATTCTTATAAATAAATTTTATTTTTTCTGTATCTACATAAGCATCTTTAATTTGTTGCTCTGCTGAATTGTAGAAATTTCCGCAATATGGACATTGAAAATCTGAGAACTCTATTAAAGTAACTTTAGCACTATCGTTTCCTATGTAATTGTCTGTATCTAATGTCTTGATCGAGTATGGGTTTGGTGCTACAGAAAGTGCTGCTGCTATTGCTAAAACAATTACTACTAGCACAACACCTGCAATTATGTAGTTTTTGTTTATCTTATTGCCTGGATTTGCTTCGCTGTGCTTGGATTTTTTATGCTGTTCCAAAGCTTCGTTAGTATCAAAAGTTCTTTTGCAATTAGGACATTCAATTGTCATGTTCAAAAACCTCTAGCCTTTCGACACGCTCAAAAGATCTACAATCTTTTGGCGTCTTAGAGAATTTTCATTCTCTGGAGATCTCAAATAACTTTTGTTATTTGTAGATAAAATCACTTATCTGTACAAGAGTTTATTTCTTGATTAATAACCTCTTGTCCTTTAATAGCCTTCTCAAAGTCGCTGAATGGTTTTGGTCCTATTATTGTTATATTACCAATGAAAAATGTTGGAGTTCCAAAGACACCTGCAAGTTTTCCATTTTCATATTCTCTATTTACTTCATCAATAGTCTGGTTGTTATCAAAACATTGATTGAAAAGTGTTTGGTTTATTTGGAGATTTTTTGTCAAATCTACTATGGTTTGTTCTGTCATATCTTTCTGATTTTCAAATAAACTGTCTCTATAAACCCAGTAGCTTTCGTTATCTTGCGTGTAAACACATTTTGCAGCGATTGCCTCTGACATACTAAGACTATGTCTTTCTATTGGAAAATTCTTGAAAACCAATCTTACTTTTCCATTGTATTTTTGCAAAACTTCTTTTACTATTGGTTCTGCTTTTTTTGTATAAGGACAAGAATAACATCCAAACTCTACTATTGTTATATTCCCAGTTCCTATAGAAGGTCCGTCTAAAGTAACCTCACTTGAGTTTAATTGATTTATAGATCCTACTCCACTAGTGCCTTCTGGATTTAGACCACATATATCTGTTGATTCAGGTCCGTTGCAGTTTCCATAAATCATTAGATTGTATATACTTATAGCTGAGAAAATTGAACTTATTATCATTGCTAGCAATAATATCCATGCTATCATAGTGAATTTGTTATATACAAATTTTCCTAGCTTTTCAGAGCGTTTCATCAAGCCTGCTGTTATCTTTGCTTTTAGTCGTCTGTCAAATTCTGTATCGCATGGCTTTAGCATAACAGTTCTTTTCAGACAATGAAGAGATTCTTTGAAATATGTCCTGTATTTTGCTGAAAATATTCCAAGAAATCCGAAGACTACTAAAGCAACTATACAAAAAACCATTATCTTAACCTTGCTATTTTATTAAGAGTTTCTACAAACATAGAGGCTTCTTCTATTGTATTATATAGATAGAAAGATGCTCTTGCAGATCCTTTTAAATTATTAGCGTCGAACCACGAATGAACGCAATGCTGACCTGATCGTATCATAATATTTTTCATGTCATTAAACATGAGTGCTATGTCATGAAAGTTTATTTTATCTACATTAAATGATATTAGACTTGATCTTTTTTCTACAGAAGGTCCTAAAATCTTTACAAAATCCATTTTTTCTAATTCTTGTGTAATAAATTTGTTTATTTTTAGTTCATTTTTTTCTATGTTATCCTTTCCAATTTTATCAAGATACCTGACTGCTTCTGCTAACCCTATAGCTCCTGCGTAATTTTGTAGTCCGGCCTCAAACTTTTCTGGCGGATCAAGAAATACATGATCTTTATACGTTGTTGACTGTACTGTATCTCCTCCAACTATAAAAGGTTCTAGATCTTTCAGAAGATGTTCTTTACCAAATAGACATCCTATGCTAGGACCTAACATTTTATGGCCTGAAAATGCCAGAAAATCTACATCAAGTTTTTTGACGTCTATTTGTTTATGCGGCATAGATTGTGCTGCATCTAACATAACTAAAGATCCGGCATCATGAGCTATCTTAATTATCTCTTTAACAGGCAGTGTATACCCATCTAAATTTGACGTATGAACAAACGATACTAGTTTGATATTTTTTACAGCTATCTTGAATTTTTCCAGATCAAAATCATTTCCTGTGTAAAATATTTTATGTTCAACTTCTTTCTTTTTCAAGAGCTGCCAGACTACCAAGTTTGAATTGTGTTCTCTATCTGTCGTTAGCACTGTTTTTTTCTTATCGATCTTTAAAGAATTTGCTACGAGATTCAATCCTTCTGTTGTGTTTCTTGTAAATATTATTTCATTTTCTTTAGCGTTTATGTGTTTTGCTATACTATGTCTTGATTTATTGTACTCGTCTTCTGTTTTTAGTGCTAGTTTATGAGAACTTCTTCCTGCACATGCAGGATATTCGTAGTAATACTCATTCATTTTTTCTATAACTTGTTTTGGCCTTAAAGTCATGCAGGCGTTATCAAAGTACACTATATCTTTTTCTAATATTGGAAAATCTTCACGTATCTTTTCTATATTCATGATAGCACAAGAATAATATGTATGAAATAGCATATAACTCTTTCTTGCATACTAGTTTCGCTATGCTTTTGGAAAGCTTTTTTGGGTATTTTAAATCTTTTTAGATCATTCTTATTCAAAAGGTGTCTTTATCAATATACTGTTAAAGCTTTTGGCTGTTGTAGATCTTATAGCAGCTTATGCTTTGATAACAAAGGATTTTCATATTTTAGGAATAGCTATTGCTATTTCTATCATTCTTTTCTGTAAAGGAGTTCCAAGCTTATTTTCTGATATATTGTCTAAGATCTATGGAGCTGTTGACATAATCGTGGCATTGATTATATTATTTAGTGTTGTAGTCTTTCCTATAGATGTAGTATTATTTTTCATAATGCTATACAAAGGAATAATTAGCTTACTTTAGAAATTTACTTCTTGTTTTTCTTTTTTCTTGACTTTTCAACATTGCTGGTTTTTACACCTTTAATTGGTGCTTTCTCGACAACAACTTCTTCTCGTTTGTTCTCTGGATTTTTCAATCCTATTTTTGATTTGTCAAACCATTCTTTTTTTGTTGGACATCTGATATCTACGCAGGTTCTGAAAGGGCGCTTGCCTTCTCTTCCTATTTGTAGCATAGGAGATTTACATTCTTCACATATTTTTTCAGTAGGTGTAAGTATTCCTACTCTTGGAAGTGGTGCGCTAAACTTGCATCCTGTTTTAAATCCAGTACATCCTACAAAACGATTTCCTGTTGACCATAATTTATGTATGCTTAATATTCCTTGGCATTGTGGACATGTTCCTAGTCTATTTTGTTTTTCCTGAGAGTCTATTATTGCATCTGTAAGAAGTTTTCCTACCTTGCTTTCTCTTTTCTTAAACTCTGTACATATTTTTATAAGTGTTTTTTTTGCTTCATCTATTACTTGTTCTCTTTTTATTTTTCCTGTGCTGACATCATCACATTCTTGTTCAAAATGCCTTGTCAGTTTTTCTGATATTATATCTGCAGCATTTTTTTCAAGTGTTTCTGATAATTTTGTTCCTAATTCTGTAACTTCTATACTTCTTCCAACAACATATCCTCTGTTGTATAGTGTTTGTATAATTTGAGCACGAGTAGCCTTTGTTCCTAATCCTCGCTCTTCCATTTCTTTTATTACAGATCCTTGAGAAAAGCGGGCTGGTGGCTGTGTTTTCTTTGAAAGTATTTTCATATCTGACATTGTAAAACTGTCTCCTATGCTAATGTTTGGGAGTATTATTTCTTCTCTATTTGCGTATTTTCCGTATAATTCTGTCCATCCTGCTTCTATTGTTTTAGTACCTCTTATGAAGAATATATTTCCATTTACATCTAATGATACTCTTTGGGATTCTCTCTTTGCTTTATCTCCAAAACATGCCAAGAAGCGCCTGCAAACAAGATCATAGACTCTTCTTTGAAGATCTCCTATTTTCTTAGGAATTTCTCCTGTAGGATATATTGCTGGATGTGCTGCATCTATTTTCTTTCCTTCTTCTGGTATAAGCTCTTTCTTCTTTAATAAAAAGGTTGATTCTTTTTCAAATTGTTTTTGCTTTCCTAAATTTGTTATAATTTTCTTATAATTTATATCCTTAGGTAATTTTTCTGAAGCTGTTCTAGGATAGGAAATAATTCCTGCCTGATACAGAGCTTCTGCAATACTCATTGCTTGCTGCGGAGAGTATCCAAAGTATCTGTAAACATCTGATAAAAAACTTGTTGTGTTGTACGGTTTTGGTGCACTTTGGATCATTATTTTTGTTTTTATGTCTTTTACTGTTGCTTTCTTTCCCTGGGATTTTTTAAAAATGTTTTCTGCAGAAGCTTTTTCCCAAATCTTATCTTTTTCATATTCTGCTTCTATATCTTTTTTTCCTATTTTTACTATACTGGATATTTCCCAAAAAGGTTTTGGGTCAAAGGCTTTTATTTTCTTTTCGTGTTTGAATAACATGTGTAATGTTGGTCCTTGAACACGACCTGTTGATATTATCTGAAAACGACGACCTGTTGTTTTTATTGCAGATATCAAAGCTCTAGATATAGAAACTCCCCACATATGATCTAGATAATGTCTTGTCAGACCAGCTTCTACTTGACCAAAATCAAGATGTTTTGCCATAGTTTCATAGCTGTCTAACAATTCTTCCTTTGTCATTGTACTGAATTTCATTCGCTTGGCATCTTCTTTTTTACAAAGAAATCTTAGAATATTATAACCTATCACAGAACCTTCTGTATCATAATCAGTTGCTACTATAAATTCATCTCCTTCTACTACAACCTTTTCCACTGTTTCAAAATATCTTTTGCTAAATGCACCAAACTTAGAAGCAAGATGTGTAGGAACCCAATCAAGATCAAATATAGGATATGTCTGACCTTTTTTTGTATTTTTTAATGTGAACAAATGACCTACAGCAGCTACTACTAAATGTTTTTTGTTATTTTTTATAAACTCGTACCACTTTACTCCGTCTTCTGTGATATTTTCTTTGAGTCCTTTTTCTGCCAAAGATTTAGCAATAGTTCTTGCTGCTGTTGGTTTCTCCGCGATTATAACAGTTACCATATAAACCCCTTTCTTATATAATAGTATTTTTATCTGTTTTTAGAATTATAATAGTAAAGCTTAAATAGCATTTTTGGCTTTATTGAGTTGCATGGGTTTGTTTCTTCAGTATTTCTCCAAATGCTGGTCTTGTTATAAATATTCCTATCAAAACTCCTAATATTGTAGTGATTGCAAATCCTCTAAGAACTCCTAATCCTAAGACAGTAAGAGGCAGCATTGCTCCTATTACTGTACCACCTGCTCCTAGTATTATGAATAGTGCACGTTTAATTCTCTCCTTTGCTGTGATAGTTCTGTCGCCTTCTCTTAATGATTGATCTATCATAATTATTTGTGCATCTATACCAGTTCCAATTATTGCTATTATTGCTGCTATTGAAGCTATATCTATAGTCCATCCTATTATCACAGAAGCTCCAAATATAATTACTATTTCACTCATAGAAGTTATTAACATTGGTATTACAATTCCTTTTTTCCTATATCTTACTGCAACTATAACAGAAACTGCTACAACAGCTGCTATTATTGCTATGATTATGTTTGATAAGAATGCTGCACCAAGATTTGGAGATATTACCTCTAACTGAACTACCTCTATTTTTGCAGGAAGAGAACCAGATTTTAATATTGTTTGTAATGTACGTTGTGCTTTTGTAGCTGATTGTGGATCTGCTGCATAACCTGTTATAGAAGGCTCTTGAATAGCTTGTCCTTTAAGAGATGCTGATATACTCAAAGAATCTATAAGATCTCCGTCAAGATATAAATCTATTTTTGATGATAAAGATCCTTCGTTACTTGTCGAAAATACCCTATCTAAATTCTTTGTAACATATGCAAATCTTTGTGATCCTTCTTGGCTTAACTTTACTTGAAAAGCCCAGTTGTATCCTCCTTGAACTGGCTCTAATCTTGCGTGCTGAGGATCAAAATAAACAAGAATTATATCTTCGCCTGTAAATACTGTTGTTGAGAAGTTTGCTGTATCGTTTGATATAGAACCTATTAAAATATGAATGTTGTCTAGTGTTATAGTATCATTTACTCTTAATGTTTTATTGTCTATCTTCACACTATTGTTGGAAACTTCTATTGGATATTTGTTTTGTAATTCTAAAGTTTTGCCACTTTTCATAAGAACGTTTATTTTTGCTTCGAAGTTTCCCTGTCTTTCTAGAAGATCTCTTAATTCCTCTCTGTTGCCGCCTGCCATGATAATTTCTATAAATCCTTGGTTGTCGCTTTTTATAGAACGGAAGTTTGCTTCCCGCAATCCGTATACATTTATTCTAGTTTGTAGCGTGGATATTATTTGGTCTAAAGATACATTATCTGTATCTGGTTTTATTACAGCTCTGACACCACCTTCTATATCAAGGCCGAAAGATATTTTTGTGGCTGGTGTGTTCTTTGCTTCTAATCCAAGGGTTCCGTTAATCCTGAGAAGTTTTTCTCCTTTGCTTGTGCTTAATTTGACAACACCATCATATTCTTTTTGCAAATCTTCTATAGTTGCTGATTTATCGTTTATTTTATAAATTATGTCTCCTGCAACCAATGGAATTGTAGAATTCTTCAACTTGAATGTTACTGTAACTCCTTCTGGTGAAAAATTTGGTGCTATCAATACTATAGATATTACTACAAGAAATATCAATAACAGTACTTTCCAATTTTTAAAAATTTCTTTCATCATAACTACCTTTATTCAATTATAATCTTTCGCGCTCACCTAGTTCATCTGCGAATTTGATTTACAAATTCTTGTTCACACGGTTCACTTGAATCTTTCGTGCTTCTCTAGTTCGCTTTGCTCTCACGCGTCGCTTGAATGTTTTTTCTCTTGACGTTCTAAATACCACCTAAGTATTCCTGTATTTGTAAGCCATGTTGCTGGAAGATCTATTAAAAGACCGACTATCAAAACAAGAGCCATTTCCTGTAAAACATGAGAACCTGATACAAAGTACATTGCTACCAAGGCTGCAATTGCGCAGGCAGTCATTGTTACGCCGGTTTTCATTGCTGTCTTTATTCTTTTTTCTACAGATTCTTCTTTACGCTTTAACATTTCTGTTGTTAATACAATGTCTGTGTCTACTGAATAACCTATCAACATTAGCAGAGCTGCTAATGTAGGAAGAGAAAGTTCTATTCCTAATAAAGTCATTCCAAACATAGAAATTACTATATCTGTAATACAAGCAAGAATAACTGCCATTGAAGGTGCGAATGATCTAAACAGCAAGAATACTACTATAGCCATTATTATGAAAGCTGCTATAAACGCTATCTGTGCCTGCTTCCAAAAAACTTCTCCTAAAGAAGGTCCTATTTCTTTAATGTCATATTCTCCAGATATTCCTAGATCTTTTAGTTTGTTTACTATTTCTGTGGTGTTTGCTGATACATCTGTTTCTACTAGCAAAGTTGTTTTCAAACCTGTTACTGTCTTAAATGTTGCTCCTGGAATTTGTTGAGAAAGTTTGTTTGTATCAGGTGTTGAATCAAGGGTCATTGATATGAGTTTTCCTCCTGTAAGCTCTATATCTCTTTTTATCGGAGACCCTGTTGTTATAGTATTGTATACTAAGAATGATGATGCTATTAGCAGGGCTGCTATTGTTATGAACATCAATAACTTCCATTTTTTATGGTAAAAATTCTCTAAAGACTCTAAAGACATTAAATTTCATTGTGAGAAAAACTTAAAAGGCTTGTTTTATTGAGAAATTGGTGTTTGTGTTAATATTCACGTGCCTGGTGCTCTTGTATTCCTGGACTTCCTTCAAAATCTGAAAGTTCTTGTGGTGTTCCTTCTCTTCTTATTCTAATCACACTTTCTGCTAAGGTTTGTATGTGATCTGCTCTTGTTGCTATATCATTTGAGTGTGGGTATCCTTGTTTTATACCAAGTGCTTCTGATACATATTCTCTTGCTTGTGTTACATCGTTGGTTAGAGCTGCATCTTGAGAGCCTAGTTTTTTAGGCTCTGTTTGTGAATCTGACACATACTCTGCATGCGTTCTTGCTGATCTTGCTAATTGGTGTAAACCTGCTGATATTATATCTAATCTATCTGCAGCATCTTGTGCTGTATTGTATGTATTCATAGGATTTTGTTTATTTTTGAAGAATTTAAAAGCAGAGTATTTTGCTTTTTAATGTGTTTCTTGTAGAAATACCTTTATGTATGATGTTGTTATTGTTGGTGGTGGGATAGCTGGATGTGTGCTTGCTGACAAACTGAATAAGGTTAATTTTAATGTACTTGTAGTAGAAAGATCTCAAAGACTAAAAAAAGACTCTGGAATAGTTGCAAATAGAAATGTTGGGAAAATGATTCCAAAGAATTTTATAGAGCATACGATAACTGAAATGACTTTGGTTTCTCCTTTTGGATCTTCTGTAAAACTTAAAACAAAAGATCCGTTTGCTTCTATTATAGATAGACAAAAACTTAACAAATATTTATTAGATAAAATAACTGGGTTGGTTGTATATGACCATGTAAAGGATGTTGTTTGGGAAGATGGTTTTGTGTCTGTTGTATGTGATAATAAAACATATTATGGAAAAATGCTTGTTGGTTGTGATGGTGCTAACTCCATTATAAGAAAGAAAATTAATGAACATGATGGTGTTTTTGATGATAGTAATGTTGTTTTTGGGGCTTTAGCTTTTGATAAAATAAAAACTGATTCGATACACGTTTATTTTAACAAGCTTTTTTCTGCTGATTTTTTTGCATGGACAATACCACAAAACAATGAATATGGATTAATGGTTGGATATAAGCCTATGAATTTTTTAAATCATTTTAAGAAAAAATTTGGGTATGAACTTAATAATGTATTGGTGTACCCTATGATAATCGGGTGTAAAAAATCTTATACTGATAGAGCGTTATTGGTTGGTGAAAGTGCTGGTCATAATAAACCGATAACTGGTGGTGGTATAGATCTTGCTATTGTTTCTGTTGAATACGCATTTATTACAATAAAAAATGCTTTTAGAAAAAACGACTTTAGTTCTAGTTTTCTAAAAACATACCACAATATGTGGTATAAAGATTTTGGGTCTGAGATAAATAGGCAGCTTTTTTTAAGAAAGATTTATATGAAACTTAACAATGAGCAGATTGATGATTTATTTAAAATTGTTAAAGATGGTTTAGAAAAGACAGATTATATAGAAGATTATATAGAACTTAGCAATCTTACAAAAAAATTGTCTTATAGTAGACTGTTTTTATGGTCTTTGAGAAATTTTGGAACAATTATTAAATGATTATATCTGTATCTGTTTCCATTCTCTCGTATTAAAGTCTACTACAACTGGCTTAAATTCGTTTAGAAAAGATCCTGAGTTTACAACAGTAATTGACTTGTAGTTGCTTACAAAGGGCTTATGATCATGTCCATAATGAACTATATCTGGTACTATGTCTAATGCTAAAAAATCTTCTTTCAATGCACAATCTCCTAAATGTCTTTTCTTTAACATTGATAAATCGAAATCGTGTATCATTAAAATATTTATTCCTCCTATATTTATCATTGCTGGGTTGCTTAAACATACTATATTTTCTTTCTTTGTTTTCAATGGTAATTGTGGATAGCTGTCCTCTATATCTTTTTCTCCTGGTATAATGAAAACTAGTTTGTTATCACAATATTTCTCAAGTATTTCTATATCTACAATATCTCCTGCAATAAAAAGGTAATTTATATTTTCTTGGTTAAACCACTGAAAGAACTTTTGTATATCTGATTCTGGTGCTTCGTTTAGATGTAAATCTGATATAAAACATCCTCTTCCATTTCCTCTTATGGGTTCTCTTAGAGGTACATCTGGGTATATTATTTTCTTGCCGTAGAGTATTTTTCCTGATGGGATTGCCTGAACTAAAACTACGTCATCTAAGTCACATTTTACAGGATCGTCGAATGATATTGTTACTGATCCTGTTTGATCTTCTACTTCTACTAGAGTTTTCTCTCCCTCTTTGATGTCTTTTATCATACCTATTATGTAGGTGTCTTCTCTTGTCTGTATTATTTTGTTAACAGAAATGAATTTTTTGTCTATTCTGCTTGCCAAAATATCCTTCATTTTATTGAATTTTATGTTAAGATACTCTATCTCACTTACTGGTTCTTTTTTTATTAAATTTTTGACTATCTCATATCTTTTAAGAAATGTTATATGGTTTTTAAGCACCACTAAATCTAACTCTCTTTCCAATATATTTAGAACTTCTTTGTCTGAAAATCCTTCTAAATAAGAGAGTGCGTCTGGTGATATTAATTTTTGTCTTGAAAAAAACAATCTGACCAATTCTTCTCTTTTCATAAAATCACTTAAAATTTGGAAAATTTAAAATATATTAAAAATGGGCAACCCTAATATGAGTTTATTTTTAATAAAATTCCTTCTATCTTTACTATCATTTCCTCATTTACTGTAAATATAACTTCTCTAAGCTTGCCATATCTACCTCTAGAAGTTATTTTTGTGTTTATTATTCCTAATGTTTCATACTCATTGACAAGGTCGCACACCCTTCTTTGTGTTAATGAATTAAGTCCGTTGTTTTCGCAAAGTTTGTTATATGATTTGTAGATGTCGCTTGTTAGTATTCTTATGTCTACCCACTGTCCTTTATTTGTTTTTTTAAGGGATATCATACTCTCTAAAACAAGCTGGGAGTGTCTTGGTTGTGATCTTACTATCTCAGTAAGTTTGTCTGTGTTTATTCGCTCTTTTGCCACATCTAATTGACTTTCTGTTATTGTAGTCTGGCCTGATCGTTCGCTTATCTCTCCTGCAACTCTTATAAGATCTAATGCACGTCTTGCGTCTCCATGTTCTTGGGCAGCCAAAGCAGCACATTTATTTACAACACTGTCATCAATAGTGTTATCATAAAAAGCTTCTGCTACTCTTAATGATATTATATCTTTTAGTTGTTGTGCGTTGTATGGCCGGAATATAATCTCCTCTTCTGCTAAGGAGCTTCTAACACGCGGGTCTATTTTCTCTGCAAAATAAATGTTGTTTGTTATTCCTACTATAGAGATGTTTGAATCAGATCTAGATATGTTGTACAGAAACTCATCACCTATTTTATTAACAAGGCAGTCTATTTCATCAAAAACTAATATTATATTTTGTTTTGATGCTTCTTCAAAAAATCGTTTATATAATATGTTGGTCGCGATCCCTGTTTCAGGAACTATCACATCAAACTCCTTTAGTATCTGGGATAGTATCCTATATTCTGTATCAGACACTTTTTTCATTTTACAGTTTATATATACTGTTTTATATGTACCGTTAGAGATTTTTGATAACTGCTCTAAAATATATTTTATAGTGACTGTTTTACCACAACCAATACCTCCATAAATGAAAACATTACTAGGTTTATACCCCTTTAAAATAGGTGCTAGGATAGATGACAACATTTCTATTTCAGTATCTCTATGTATTATGTTGTTTGGTAGGAAGTTTGTTGAAAGAACCTCCCTATTTTTGAATAAAGATTCTTTATCCAAATAATTGTTAAAAATGTTCTGTATTTTACTATCCATCAATTCATTAACCATTGTTTCTGATGGAAGTTTAAAGGAAATAGACCCGACCAATATACTCACCCCAAATTAAATATTATAGCCAATATTATAAATAAAATTTGTTATATTGACTGTTTTAAAATAATTTTATGAACCACAAATAAAATTATCTAACCTTTTTTGGATTAAGTTGTATATAAAGTGTGTGTATTTTGGAATAACTATATTCAAAAGGGGTTGTGACCCCTTTGTTTCTTTTGGAAAACATTATATACTACTATATTTAACATTGTTATAAGAAATAGGGGTAGTTGTATTAGAAGGTTTTTTGAAAATGGTTAAAAATGATATATTTCTTTAACAGAAATATAGGTTGTTTGTTATATATTTTTAGAAAAAACAAAAAGGATTATTCCAAGAGAAATTTTAATCCATATACCCTCAGACCATTTTCATTTAACATAATTTTTCTAAATGTAGTTGAGACTTCTTTATCTATCAATCCTTGAGAAGGGTCTAAATCTTCTGGGTCTAGACCTGTAACCTCACCAACTATCATTGGTCCTTCTTCTAATTTGATAAGGGCTGTTATGTATGGTGCTTCAAATCCATCTGGAGCTACTCTAATTATAGTATCTGAGTATATCTTACCTTTTCCAGAAAGTCCAAATTCTTCTAGTTTTTGGCTGTCGCAGGTTGGGCAATTTTTTCTATTTGGAAATATAATTAGTCCACAATCTAGACATTTCTTACCAATCATTCTATATTTTTCTTTATTCATTCTCCAAAATACTGGTACTGATAACATTTTAACACCTTTTACCTTACCATCTATAACAGTAATTTCTTAATTCACATTCTTCTCCGTTTCTTAAAAATCTTCTTGTAACATCAACCCATAAATACTGTGTGTTTGGAGCATAATTACGATGAATTATTAATCTTCCTTCTGATGTTCTTTCAAAGTATGTCGAAGTTTTTAATTGTGTTGTTTCAGGTTTTTGAAAAAATCCTCTTAAAACTTCTAATACAAAATCCATATTAACACTGTTTTATTTTATACCAGGACCTATAGCCCCAGTATATTGTGTTATTGTTTGGTTTTCAGGAAAATAATGGTGTGCTGTTTCTGAAAAAGGAAACCATAGGGCAAAGCCAGCATATCCTATAACAACTGCAATTTTTGCACAATCAGCTGTATTTTCCCAAAGTTTTTTGTATTCTACCATATTATATCACAAATATTATTCTTTTCTTGAACATGAGTCAAACTGTTCTATATTTCAAATTCTTTACTATGGTCTAGGTAAATATAAATCATACTCTTTTTTTCTACCATCTATTACATCTAAATATATTTGAGTAATGTTGCCTTCTTGATCTCTTTTTATTCCTACTCTTTCTGGTTTTGATGGATCTCCTGTTAGCTCTACTTCTCTAAATTCTGTATGATATGTTGGACCTATATATTTAGATAAATTAGACAAACCAACTATTACTCCTCCTTCAATTATAACTGTAGTTGAAAAAAGGCCAATAGCAAATAAACCAAATTTTATATTTTCTCCAATTTTTCTATAATCTACCATTTATTTCACCTTTCTATTCTTTGCCTAAGACATGAATTACTGATGTTGTTCCGATTCCACCAATGTTTAGGGCTAGGCCTTGTTTGACATCTTTTAGTTGGTTTATGGAATCTCCTCTAAGCTGCTTTGTAATATCTACTAATTGACGGACACCTGTAGCTCCTACTGGATGGCCTATTGACTTAAGACCACCTGTTGTGTTTGTAGGCATTTGACCATCTAATTTTATCTGACCATCTTCTATAAACTTACCTCCTTTACCTTTTTCACAAAATCCTAGGTCTTCTAAAGCTACTAGCTCGTTTATAGAGAAACAATCATGAACTTCTACTAAGCTTATATTTTTCATATTTATTTTATCTTTTTCAATGGCTCTTTTTACTGCTATTTTTGTAGCATCTAGTTCTACTATTGATCTTCTATTGAAAAATCCAATTCTATCTGTTGCAACAGAACTGCTTAGTATCCAAGCAACATTATCTAGTTTGTTTTTCTTGATAAATTCTTCTGAAGCTACAATTACAGCAGCAGAACCGTCTGTTATTGGTGAACAATCTAATGTTCTTAATGGATCTGCTATCAAAGTTGATTTTTCCACATCTTCTGGAGTAATTTCTCCTCTAAATTGAGCAAAAGGATTTTTAACACCATTCGTATGATTTATTACAGATACCATTGATAACTGTCTTCTTGTTGTCCCAAATTCTTTCATATGTCTTCGAGCCATTAGTGCATATAGTCCTGTGAATGTAAGACCTGCAAGTCCTTCCCATTCAAAATCACCGGCTTCCATTAGAGCGTTTAGAACATAGTTAGAATCAATATCAGTCATTTTCTCTATTCCTAAGACAAGGGCAACATCCATATCGCCGGATTTTATTGTATGAAATGCGTGTCTAAATGCAAGAGCTCCTGAAGAACAAGCACCTTCGCAGCGAACAGCAGGTACGCCAGAAATTCCTACATAATCTGCTACTAAAGATCCTAAATGACTTTGTTTTGTCATTGATCCTGCACCCATATTTCCAACAAATAAACCTTCTATATCTTTTTTTCCAATATTTCCTTTTGATTGAAAATCAAGATCTTTGAAAACAGCACTACCGGTTTCAACAGCAATATCTCTAAGCGAGTGCTCCCAAAGCTCACCAAATTTGCTTTGTCCAACTGCAACTATTCCTACTCGTGTCATTATTTATTCCCTCAACAATTTGCCTCTCAGCTTTACGTATGTTCCGTAGTCAACGTATTTTTTGTTGTTAATATAATCTATTGTCTTTTTTCCTAGTTTTTGTGCCTGAAGGATTTTGTTTGTGACTATGAATGAGAATGAATCTGATCCAGAACCAGAACCATATGACGTGACTAGTATTCTTTCTCCTGGTTTTGCGGTATCAAGCACGCTTGCTAGGCCTATTAGAGAAGCTCCTGAATATGTATTTCCTATCTTTTGTACTACCAAACCATCTTTTAGTTTTGAAGCATCAAATCCTAAAAGCTTTGCAGCTCTTAGAGGAAACTTTGCATTTGGTGTGTGAAAAACAACTTTATCAAAATCATCCACGCCTAAAGAAAGTTTTTCCATTAGTCCTTTTGTTGCATTTATAACATGTTTAAAATATGCTGGCTCTCCTGTGAAGCGAGCGCCGTGATTTGGATATTTTTTCCCTTCGTTTCTCCAAAAGTCAGAAGTATCTGTACCAAATGAATACATTCCTTCTATTTCTGCTATAGGATCTTTACCAATTATAAATGCTGCTGCACCAGAGCCAGCTGTGTATTCAAGAGCATCTCCTGGTTTTCCTTGTGCTGTGTCTGCTCCAATAGCCATTCCATATTCAATCTCGTTAGATTTTACAAATGCTTGGCATATCTGCATTCCTGCTGATCCAGCTTTGCATGCAAATTCTAAATCTCCCATAAAAATTAATTTTTGTTGAAAATTGTTTCCAAATGCACTGCTAAATCCAAGAGCTTCTGATACTACTGTACTTGATGGGTTTACTGCATATGGATGGCTCTCAGATCCTATGAACAAAGCAGATATTTTTATAGAATCTATTCCGGCTCGTAAAATAGCAGTTCTTCCTGCTTCTACTGACATTGTTATTGTATCTTCATCTGAACCAGCAATAGCTTTTTCATCTACTCCTAATCCTTGTAGTATTGGTAATGCATCTCTTCCCCAGATTCTAGCTATTTCTTCTATTTTTATTCTAAATCTAGGTATATAAGATCCCCAGCCTACGATTCCTGTTTTGTCCATTTTTTGGCCTCTAGCTAGAATAAGAACCTCAGAAAAGTATATAAATTTGATATAGAACCCAAATATCTATTGTAATACATGTATTACATATCATATTTCTAGTGAGATTTTTGAGAGAAAAAAAGATATATAGGACTTGATATAAAAATTAGTAAGGTCAAATGAATTCTAAATTCATTTGTATTTCAAAAAACTCAATTAAATTATAGGTTTTTAAAAATGGTACTAGAAGCTATATTGAATCCTAAGAAGGCTGAGGATAAACCTTGGATGGTGTTTTTGATATCTGTTATATTATCGGCTTTGGCTATTTATATTTCGTGGATTTTATTTCCTTCTCAGGCATCTATACTTTCTGTAGCATTTGTTACTATATTTTTTGTACCGTTTTTTCAGAGACTTTTTAGATTTGAAGAGAAAAAAGATGAGCTAGAAGCAAGAAAGCACATGAAACACAGCAATATATTCAAAAGACATCAAAAAGCGCTTTATGTTTATGGAGCTTTTTTCATAGGTGTTATTCTTGTTTATAGTGCTGTCTTTACCTTTATTCCACAAATGAAAGACGTGTTTTCTCTACAGATAGATTGGTTTAAGGGATATGCTACAACACATGCTGGATTTGCAAAATATTTTTTTAATAACACACAAGTCATGTTGATAATGTTTGTTCTTTCTATTGTATTTGGTGCAGGTGCTGTTTTCATATTATCTTGGAATGCATCTGTTATTGCAGTATATCTTGGAATAGTTGCAAATAAGTTTGTTCCTACATTAGGAGTGTCTACTGCATATGTTTATGGATTTAGTGTTGGTACAGCCTCGATAATTTTGCATGCAATACCTGAAATAGGTGGATATTTCTTTGCAGGACTTGCCGGTGGTATACTCTCTATAGCACTTGTTAGGGAAAAATTTATGTCAAAAGAATTCAAAGAAGCTGGAAAAGATGTTTTAGTCTGGTTTTTGTTAGCTGAGTTTTTGATAATTATAGGAGCTATGATAGAAGCTGGATTTATTATTTAGAAAATAATTATGTAATTATTGCAAACAGATTTCTAACTGTTGTCTAACTTCTTCTGAGAAAGATTTGTATTCGTTTGGTATCGTTATTTCTATAATTCTTAGCTCATCTTTCTTTTTTTCTACCCATTTTACTGGATCTTTTAGATGTTTTGCGTCAAAGGAGTTGTCATACATATCTGCAAGCTTTATTATTTTAACTTGCCATGGCTGGTTTTTAAGGCGTGATAAATATTCTTCATGTCTTTGATCTTTTGAAAGTCTGGTATCTATTGTAAGACCTGCTACATAGTCTGCTATAGTTACGCTGAATTTTCCAGCTATTTCATCGTAATCTGTTTGAGTGTCTTCTATTGTGTCATGGAGCAAAGCTGCTGCTAATATTTCAGGATCATCTATTTTTAGTTTTGTTGTAATTATTGCAAACATTCTTAGGGGATGAATTATGAAAGGAGTAATACCGTCTTTTCTTGTTTGGCCATCGTGGCATATAAGAGCAAATCTCATAGCTTCTCGTATTGTTCTAATATTTTTAGTCACGTCATTTAATATCATAATTATCATCTATTTTCTAGTTTCATTTATCACTTTTTACATTCTCCTCTTGCTAGTCTAATATGAGATTCTGCTAGTTCATATGTGTTTGCTTGTGTGCATAGTAGATTTAGGTCTTGAGCTGTTACTGCTGCAGCAATAATTTCAGCAAGCTTTTTAGCATTGTCGCCTGGTGTTTGGCCAGCTCCGGCACAGTTTAATATTTCCAAGCATTCTTTAGCTGTGCCGAATTCTGTACCTCCGCCGATTGTTGCAACTTCTAAACATGGAAGAGATGCTCCAAATGCAAGATATTTTTCACCGTCTCTTTCTATTATTTCAGCATCAATAAAACAACTTGAACTTTCTGTAAGCTGTGCACAATCTTGTCCAGTAGCTACGAAAAGGGCTGCAATTGTGTTTGCAGCATTTGCGTTAAATCCAGAAGTTGTGCCTGCTAAAGCTGAACCTCTATAGTTTTTTAGATAATTTAATTTTGCCACGGTTTCTGCTTCAACACCAAAATATTTTTTAACTAAATCAGCTCTTATAAAAATCTCTGTTTCTACTGATTTTCCACGACCAAATATTATATTTGTATGTGTAGCTTTTTTGTCAGAACACATGTTTGCAGTAAGGCTACGAAGTTTAACATCTGGATGACGTTTTATAAGAGCTCTTATAGCGTTTGCAGAGTATTTTGTAGCAGAATTCATTCCCATAGAGTCACCTGTTTCAAACCCAAATCTAATATGCAAGAAACGGCCTTGCTGAAAAGGTATTATTTCCTTTACTACAGATACTTTAGATTCTTCTTCTGCAGCTTGTTTTAGAAGTTTGTATAAGTAGCCCTTGTTTTTTATTTCATCATAAAGCATTTTTGCTTCTTTTATATCAGAACATTCTACTAAAGGCGCCCGAGTCATACAATCTTTTACAACAACTGTGTTAACGCCGCCTGATTCGTTTAGTATTTTTATACCTCTATTAATTCCAGCTATCAGTGCTGCTTCGTTTGTAGCTAGTGGTAGAAGAAAGTCTCCTTGCGCGTATTCTCCATTTATTTTTAACGAAGATGATATTCCTAGTGGAGTTATCACACCACCTATTTGCTGCTCAATGCCTGTTGTTTTTGATGAACTATGATTTTTACAGACTTTTACATATGCACTTTTCACCAAAGGGAATTTTTTCCCTGAGGTTTTTTCAACTGCTTCTAATCTCCATTCTGTTGCTAGTTTATTTGCTAACTCCCAATCATCACAGGATTCAAATATGTTTTCTTCCAAAAGATAAGGTTTTATTTTTCCTAATTGAAAATCTTTCTTAATAGCTTCCAGATCCATACTATCACTAAATAAGATACTAGGGGGAGGCTTTTTAACTCTATATTTTGTCTAAGAATTCTATTGGAAACCCCTTTTCATTGGCAAATTTCTTGCCTATATTTCCCTTGTTTTCCATAACATCTTTTAGATGTAGAAAAGTCCAGCCTTTTCTAGAGATTTTCCATGCTATATATGCTGTGGCGCCACCTTTGTCTTGCCAGTCTAAAAGTTCTTGAAGCTGTTCTTTTTCTACTGTAAAAGCAGCTTCTCTTGCCTTGCATTCTATTACTATTAATTTCCCTGGCTTTGCTGCTACAATGTCTGGTGATGGAAGACCAATTCTTCCTGATCTAGGAGCTCTGATAGCCATATAGCCTAGACTAGCTAATTTGTGTGTTAACTCAAGTTCATTTTTATAGCCTTTAGCATAACTTTGTGTCATGACTCTTATTTAAGTTTTGGAGGTCTTAATAGATTTAGTTAATTAAAATTAGGGGATTTTTATCAAATTCAAAGCTCTTGTAAAAGAAGTAATGAGAACAGAAGTTGTAACTATTGATATAGAAGATTCTATAAAAAATGCAGCAATACTTATGAAAAAGCACAAGATAGGTTCTTTGGTTGTTGTAGGATCAAAAAAAATAAAAGGAATTCTTACAGCAGAAGATATTGTTTACAAACATGTAGCAGAAAACTCTGGTCATAATGTAAATCAGATAATGTCAGATAAATTGATTGTAATAGATCCTGAAAAATCTATAGAGGAAGCTTCTATGGTTATGGTTGAAAATCATGTTAAAAAATTGCCTGTTATGCAAGGTGATAAGATAATAGGCATAATAACAGCTTCTGATATAATAAAGATAGAACCAGTTTTATACGAGAATCTGTTAGAGAGACTAAAGATAGGATTTAAAGCTCCTAAACCAGAGCCTAAAACTGGACCTGTAGAAGAATGTGAAACATGCGGTAACAGTGGCGATGATATACACCAAGTTAATGGAGAGTGGATATGTTCAGAATGCGAAGAAACAGATATGTTATAGATTAGTAAAACTATTTCTAGTCTAAAGGAGCATAAATTATATATATGATTCTTATCAAATGCGTATTAGGTAATATGTATGGAAATGTTCAAATGAGTAGAGCTCATTCGTATGTGAAGCAAACTTATGAAGTCTGCTTACATCTCACATTCAAGATAAATGTGAAGATTTCCATAAAAATCTTATAATAAATACAAATTAGTGATTATTATGGAAAGAATTAAGAACCAGTTTTATGAACAAGAATATAGTATAGAATCAGAAGATCCTTATGCGTTGGCGTTAGAATTTATAAATTTTATGGCTAATTTTGGAGAGATTAATGTAACTAAAAATATCATTTCTAATACAGGAGCAGAAAAAAGTGCGGAAGTACATTTTTATCTAGAAAGAAGATTTGATAGATATTCAAAACTTTTCTTCCTGTTCAAAATCGATGCTGATATATCATCAAAAAGCCTTGTAATAACAGCTCTTGGAATGAACCAACTTCAAATTCCTGTTGGAGGACAAGTTGGCGATGTGTTTCAAGAATGGTATATGAAGGAAATTCAACCAGAAATACATAAAAAAGCTACAAAAATTATAAAAGATATAACAAAAGCTGTTGAGAAATATGTATATGAAATAGTTGAAGCAGGAACTCCTAAGCAATAAACTTTTTTTCATCCATATCAAAAACTGCTATAACTCTTGGTGTACATGTTTTTGCAGCATTCATAACTAAATGTGGTGAATCTGTTTCTATTTCTTTGACAAATAAATCACCTTGGAACTTTCCTTCCATAGGCTTGCCTTCTATCAGCATAGCTTTCCAATCTATCTTTTCATCCCATGCAAAATTATAAGGGTCTGAAAGCATACAATGCCCAGATCCTATACAACCTTTTCTATTGAATATTATTCTAAGTCTATGAATTTTTCGCTCTTTTTTGTCATGCTCATATGATTTGTCTAGATTTACGTCTGTCATTTGCAACACCTCTAGTCAAAGTTCTATAGATCTACCATGAAATAAATAGTATATAATTTCATGCTGCGCTATACATTCAAATAACTTTCGTTATTTGATGCATCAGAAAGCTATATGCTTTCTGAATGTGTTAACCCAGTATTATCATGCATGATGAACGTATGGTTCATCTGCACATCGAATAAAGTTAATTTATTCGAATGTATCCAGAATCTTTACGGGTTAACTATAAAAGAACTCTAGATATTTTAAAAATGAGTAAAACTATGCATATAGTATCTGGAAATAAACTTAAATAGTTTTTATGTAAGCATATGTTAATAGCTAAGTCAAAAACTAGCTAAATTTAGGAAACAGTTTTCATACTTAATTGGGCATTTTATAGTTTAATTGTATTATTGACCTATTGGCGTTATTACCTAGTTAATAGTTCTGTTTCTGTTTCAAGATTATAAAATAATGGGTGTTAAAAATCCTAAAAAGAATCGAGAAAGTGGACTTTAAAAGTCCACTAACTTTGTTAATAAAAAATTCTTTTTGGATCTAAACCACTCTGTATAAAAATAATATGTGTTTAAAAACTCAGTTGCATTCTTAAGAATGCTCATGATTTTTTAAACATATTTAAAAATGAGGTGTTGAAAAATGGCTAAGTTAGCTCAAAATTTTGCAAAATATATGATTACTGCACAGCTGAATGCAACTGGTATAGTTGAGAAGCCCGATGTTATAGGTGCTGTGTTTGGACAAACAGAAGGTCTTATTGGCCAAGATTTGGATCTTAGAGAATTACAAAGAACAGGAAGAATTGGTAGAATAGAGGTTAATATTAAAAATAATAAAGGAAAGTCTGTTGCAGAGATTACTATACCCTCTAGTTTGGATGCTAGCGAGACATCTTTAATCGCTGCTTCCATTGAAACTATAGAAAAGGTAGGACCTTGTGATGCAAAAATAGAGATTACAAGAGTAGAGGATGTAAGATCTCAGAAGAGAAAATATGTTATTGATAGAGCTAGAGATATATTGAGAGCTTTGATGGATGAAGGAGTTCCAGATTCGCAAAAGTTATCTGATATGGTCAGAGAAGCTGTGCGAACTTTTGAAGTCTCTAATTATCAAGGTCTTTCATGTGGTCCTGGAGTTTTAGACTCTGATGAAATTGTAGTTGTTGAAGGAAGAGCAGATGTAATATGTCTCTTGAAAAATGGCATCAGAAATTGTATTGCTATTGAAGGCTCTAAGATCCCTGATTCAATAGTCGCATTAACAAAGCAAAAAATAACCACAGCTTTGCTTGATGGAGACAGAGGAGGAGATCTTATCCTAAGAAAATTATTTGAGGTAAATGCAAACATTGACTTTGTCGCAAGAGCTGAAGATGGAAAAGAAGTAGAAGATCTTACAAAGAAAGAGATATTCAAGGCTCTTAGGGAAAGAGTATCTGCAGATCAAATACCAAAACACGGTGTTGCAAATGACTATAAAGATATAAGAGAAAAGTCTTTCAAACCTGAAAAAGAGGAAGAATCCCAAAAATTACATCAGATTGATGAAAACACAAAAAATACTTTGCTTTCTTTGTTGGAAGATCTTACAGGAACAAGAGCAGCTTATGTATTGGATAAGGACAATAATATATTATCAAAGGTTCCATTAGCAGAGATGACAACTATTCTTGATGAATTTAGAAATGCACAAGCATTGGTTTTAGATAGTAAGATAAATCAGGCTTTAGTTGACCTTGCTTTGCAGAGAAAGATATCTACACTTGTTGGAACAGGCTATTCAGAACAAGTTAAATCACCGGCATCAATGCACATTGTTACTATGGAGGATATGAGATAATGTTTTATCTTATAGAATCTATACAATAATGATGAAAAAAGAACTAGATTTGAAGCTAGGAAAGATAGACTCTTTAGCAAAAAGTAAAAAACTTAATGGAATAATGTTTTTTAATCATGATCATTTACTAAATCCTAACTTTACTTACATGACAGATATTTCTGAATTTGGACTATTTTTATTTTATAAAAATCAACCACAAGTATTTACAGTTGGATGGAAAAATAAGTACAAATCAAGTGTAAAATCAAAGCATTTGCAAAGTCTTAGAGATATTCCTAAAATAAAAGGAAAAATTGGAATAGATTTCAATAATATTCATGCAAATGTTTTAGAAAGACTTAGAAAGCTTACCGGTGCTAAATTTGTTGACATTTCTGAAGAGATGGAACATGTAAGAAAAATAAAGTCAGACAACGAGATAAAAATTATTAAGGATGCATGCAAGCTGGCTGGAAACGCTTATAATAATTTTTCTAGATTTTTGGAAGAGCATAATTCTGAGATTGTTTTAAAACAAAAAATTGATCTAGAATTTGCTAAGTTAGGAGTATATCCAAGCTTTCCAACTATTGTAGCTACTAAAGAAAATATTATTGAGCCTCATCATATTGCAGGAGAGAAGATTGTTGAGAGGCCTATACTTGTTGATTTTGGAATAAAGTATAAAAATTACTGCACTGATAATACAAGAACTATTGGAAGTAAATACGAAAAACTTATTTCAGATATAATGCTTGATTTAGAAGTTATGATGAAGCCAGGTGTTAAATGCACGGATATTGATAAATTTGTAAGAAAGAAGATGGGCAAGCTACAAAAGAATTTTATTACTGCATTAGGTCATGGAATAGGTATTGCTGTACATGAACTACCTATAATTTCTTCCCACAGCAAAGATATTTTGGAAGAAAATATGGTTGTTGCGATAGAACCAGGAATATATTTGAAAGATGGGATACGCGTAGAAAACATGTATTTGATTACTAAAGATGGTTGTGAGAATTTGACCATATTTTAGATAATTCAATTATTAACTAACTCCAAAATTTTATCGTAAGATATATCAGAAAAATCATTTATTATTAAGTCAGCTCTTTTAAGATCACGCTTTTTATAGTAATTTGTAAGCAAGCCAATTACCGTCATTCCTGCATTTTTCCCAGCTTCGATTCCTAGAGGAGCGTCTTCTATTACTATACAATTTTTAGGAGCTGTTCCAATTTTTTCAGCAGCTTTTAAAAATATATCTGGATTAGGTTTGTGTTTACTTACATCTTCACCAGCTATTATTACATTAAAAAAATGTTCTATATTTAATGATTTCAAAATGCGTGTAGCTCTATATTTTTGAGAAGAGGTTCCTACAGCCATTGAAATATTGTTCATTTTAAGATCAGTAAGAAAATTTAATAAATCAGATTCTATTGATACATCTTTCATCATACGTATTTCAGCATTGTTTATATCAGTTAAAAATTCATCATGTTTCATATTCAAATTGTGCTCCTCATTCCAAATTTTTATGCTATCTTTAATTGATATTCCATTAAACCTTTTCAAAAAATCTTCATTGCTTATACAAATACCGTATTTTTCAAGACCTATATTCAAGCACACTGGTATATGTTTAATAGTATCTAGAAGAACACCATCCATATCAAAAATTACTGAAAACTTCATTGGAGTATTTACATAGTAAGAAATTAAATGATATGCTTTTCTATTATGGGGACAAACTCATCTTTTAGTGCTGTTAGATCTTGTTGAGATTTTGCTTCTATTGTTAATCTTATAAGAGGTTCTGTGTTTGACTGTCTAATTAAAATCCATGATGTTTCAAAGTCAATTCTAATGCCATCTAGAGTACTGGTTTTTTCTGAACCATATTTTTTGAGCATCTGCTTTCTTATTTTCTCCATTATCATTGTCTTTACGTCATCTGAACAAGTAAAGTTTACTCTGTCAAAGTTATATTGAGGAACCTGTTTTAAAGTGTCTGATATTTTTTCTTGTAAGTTGCATGAAAGATAGTATGCTATAGCTATTGCATCATCACAAGGCACTAAGCTTGGTACACATGCATGTCCTGATTTCTCTATTCCTAAAACCGCTTTAAACTCATGAACTCCTTGCATAAGATAGGTATCACCTACTGGTACACGAATAACTTTTTGACCGTATTCTTTAGCAACATCGTCTACAATATAAGAACATTCTACATTTGCTATTACTGGTCCGCTCTCTGTTTTGTATAGTTCTTTTAGAAGTAAGAATGCCAGATGATCTGCAGGAATTTTTTTCCCTTTATCGCTTATTACAACTAGTCTATCTGCATCTCCATCAAAAGCGATTCCTAAATCAGCGTTTTTGTTTATTATTGTGTCACGAAGATCTTTCAAGGGATCTTCGTTAGGGTCTACTTTTCTATTTGGAAAATTTCCATCTGGTTTACTGTTTAAAGATATTATTGTATGTCCTGCTTTTTTGAAAAGATCTCTGACAACTAAATCAGCTACACCATTTCCAGCGTCTGTTACTATAGTAAGCTTCTTTTTTGGTGTAAGTTTGAATAATAATAAATTTTTGTACTGTTCTATAGGTTTTTCGTTTCCTAGTTCTGTATATTCACCATGTCTTTTGATTTCTGGTACTCCGATTATATAAGTTTTTTTTATTTCGTTGTTTGCCGGTTCTGAGAACCCTATTCCTTCTGGAGTAAAGAATTTTATACCATTCCATTCTTTAGGCATATGAGATGCTGTAATGTAAGCCAGATATTTCTGGCTTTTCCAAGCATAAAATGCAGCTACTGTTAGTGGAAGTACTCCAAGATCTATTACATTTTTGCCTTGTGTTAGGAATCCTTCTACAAAGCTTTTTTGTAAGTTTTCGCTGGATAATCTTACATCACGACCTATGTATACCAAAGAAGTGTCATGTTTTGTATCATTGTTTATAAAATGTCCAAACACAGCACCTATTTTTCTACATATGGGCTCATTTATTGTGCTTCCGTAGACACCTCTAACATCATATGCTCTGAATATTGAAAGTTCTGACATAATAAAGATAGAAATGAAGAGTTTATTTAAAATCATCTAGAATATACAAATTTATAGTGAACCCAGTAAAATCCAATAATAATGAGTTCACATATAGCTCAGCACGGAATAGTATCTTGTTTATTTCGTGGTAGAGCTATATACCATTCTACTGTTTTTTTGATACCTTGGTCTAGGGAGGTTTTTGGTGACCATCCTAGTATTTTCTGAGCCTTTTTATTACTAAGTACACTTCTTTTTATATCTCCTGGTCTTGAAGGTAGTTTTTCTGCAGTAAGCTTAGAGTTTGTACATTTTTTTACCAATTCGAAGAGGCTGTTTATAGAAACCTCTTTAGCGGTTGATATATTTAAAAAATCACCATCACCTTTTTTCATAGAAGCTGTTATAGAATCTACAACATCATTCACAAATACAAAATCTCTTGTCTGCTCACCGTTTCCATATATTGGAGGCTTCTTACCATTAAGCAAATAATAAACAAATATAGCTATAACACCTCCTTCACCTTTAGGATTTTGTCTAGGACCATAAACATTAGAAAGTCTTAGTGATGTGTATTTTAGTCCATATATTTTTCTATAAACTTCTAGGTAATGTTCTACGGTATGTTTACTTACTCCATAATGAGCTAAAGGATCTATAGGATGGTTTTCATCTATAGGAAAATATTTAGGGTTTCCGCTTCCAGCTCCCCCAGAATTTGTGTATATTATCTTTTTTACATCATGTTTTACACAATTTTCCAATATTCTCAAAGATCCTAGTATATTAGTTTTAGCATCCTCTATAGGATTGTCTATTGATTTTTGAAGAAAAACATTTGCAGCACAGTGTATAACAATATCTATTTTATTGTTTTTAAAAATCGTTCCTACTTTGTTATCAGTTATATCATTTTTGTAGAATTTGCAATTTTTTGGCAAGTTTTTTCTGCTTCCATTAGATAAATTATCAATTACAACAACGTTGTTGTCAGAGCAAAGTCTATCCACTACATGGCTTCCTATAAATCCAGCCCCTCCAGTTATAAGTATATTCATGATATCAACAAAATAATATTAGTTTATTAAATTTAAAAGCTCTTTAAACTTTACCTTAAATTCATATATGCTCTTTTCTTTTGTATAGTTTGAAGCAATTTCTTTACATTTATTAATAATATTTTTCTTTTCTTTTTCAGACAATTTATCAATATCTTTTACCCTTTTTGCTATTGTTTCAGGATTTACATCAGTTAAAACAAGGGATTTTAGTGTACCGTTTAATACTTCAGATTGTCCCACGTCTTTTGATATTATTGGTATAAGACCTGCGTGCATTGCCTCCCATACAACAACTGGAGATGGATCAAAATCAGCTGGATGAATATAGTAGGTATTTAATTGAAAGTATTTCTTGATAGATTTTACACTACCCTCTTTATGAATATTGTTAGACACTAAAGAATTGTCTACTTTTTTACAACAAGATCCTACTAGATATAGATCGAAATCTTCTAAATATTTCATTGCATTTACTGCATATAAGAAACCTTTTTCTTTAGAATCATTTCCTATAAAAACAATATTTTTATTAAAACACTTTCTGTCCAAGCTATATTTGTTAACAATAAACGGCCTCACAACTATTACAGGTTTTTTTGTATAGTTTTCTACATCTTTTTTAATTCTGTTAGAAACTGTTATAAATCCATCAACATGTTTTAGATATATTTTATAAAATATTTTTCTACTTATTGACAATTTTTTATTCCAAAAGCTTGTGTCAGCTATTATTACTATTATTTTACAGTTTGGATTGTTTTTCTTATATTTTCTTGCAAATGGTAGACAATACAATGATTCTAATATCAACACATCGGATTCTGGTATTATGTTTGTATTAAAGAATCCAAATCCCAACGGAGTTTTTATATATTTTTTAGACACTGATTCAGCCCATGATTTATGTACATAATGCGGCGATTTTGGGCTATCTGGATAAAGGAAAGTACATTTCATTGTATCACTGTATATTTTTAATAATCTTTTTAATATTACTTATAAAAGACTCTTCTGAGAAGAATTTAGCTCTTTTCATACAAGTGTTTTTATCAAAGTTTATATTATCAAAGTTTTCTACAGCTTTTCTAATAGTTTCTTCATATGGGTTGTTTAAAAGTAGGCCTGTTTCTCTGTTTACTATTGTTTCTTTAAACCCTCCTTCATTCACTGCTATACAAGGTTTTCCAGCAGCCATAGATTCTACTGGTATAAGACCAAAATCTTCGTCTAAACTTGTTTGAATTGTCGCTTTACATATTGAATAAAGATATATTAACTTTTTATCTGATATATTTTCTAATATTTTCACGTTTTTTGGAATAGATCTCTTCATATTGTCAAAATACTCTATTGAATTAGGGCTTTTAGATCCTACTAAAATAAGAGTTTTTTCAGGCATTTTTCTAAATGCTTCTATTTGCAATTCTATTCTTTTTTCAGGCTCAAATCTTTGAACAGATAAGAAGAAACCTTTTGATCTTCTGAAAACAAATTTTTCTATTTTTGTAGGAGGGTATATTACTTCAATTTTCTTCAGCTTATAGAATTTTTCAGCTCTTTTCTTTACATTTTTTGATATTGTTATATATTTTTCAACTTTTTTTGTTGCTTCTATATCAAGCCTTCTTGTATACCATACCCAAGTTCTAAAAGCCTGTTTTTCAATAAATGATAATCTTACTTTTATAGATTCGTATAGGTCATAAAGGACTCTAGGAGGTGTATATTCATAATGAATTTGTGGATGATTTTTAGGGTTTATTCCTATTTGTTTTGCCCAATTTCCTGAGGAAATTATTACATCATATTTTGATAGATCAATATTTCTATAATGTTTTATCAGACTGTTTTGAAAAAATGGGAATTTTGTGTTTTCTATTCTTTTGCTCGTTATATTGAATCTAGAAAATTCTTTAAAAGTACCCTTAGGGGAATAATTTACTGTAAATATGTCAGGCTTTAACGCTTTTGCCATTGTTAGAACAGTTCTTTCAGCCCCACCTTTAGTATATAGGTAGTCATGTACTAAGGCTATTTTCATATTTTTACCTATTACGGATTTGAAAGTTTTTTGATTTATTATCTTCTGTTTCTAGATATTTTAATGCACTGAATAACATTATAATCCAGTATACTGTTCCTATTACTATGATCAATAATAATGCTATAGTCATCGAATTAAAGAACCCTTCTGTAAAAGGGAAAAATATAGAACCCAATAAAATAAGAAAGAACTGAGAATCTGTAGTAAATCTCATATTTTCCTGATGAATTTTTATATTTTTTGGTAATATTTTTTCTAAAATACTCTTCATTTTTGTACTGTTTAATTCTGTTTTTTTGATTAAATAAAATCTATCCCAAGGATAATTAATCATAAATACTGTGGCTATAACAATAGACCCAATTATCAGAAAAAGAGGATTATTAAACCTAATATATAGACCAAAAGAAATAGACATGTATATAATAACATCTCCTATTCTATCTGTCACACTATCTATCATAGCACCTTTCAGTGATTTCATGTTTTTAAGTCTTGCAATTTCACCATCTACAGAATCAAATATATAAGACAAATTAATAATAATAGCTCCTATTAGAACCCATAAAAATTCTCCTGTAATAAAACCTAATGCAGCTGGTATTAATAATAGAAAAGATATGATAGTTATGTTATTTGGTGTTAATGTTGTTGATGATATTAATTTTGTAAAATGCTTTGATATTTTTTTATGAAAAAATTCAAATACTATACCATCATGTATTTGGCTATTTTCAACGTCTTTTATAGAGTATACAGTTTTTTTATTTTTTCTCACATTCATAGTACAAAGTAACATAGCGGCTTTAAATCTCTTTTCATTACAATATTTCAATCAGTAAAATATATAGTGATAAAAATGAGCGAGTTTGTATTATCAGAAAAAAATATCCAAAAATATCTAGAAAAATTAAATATAAATTCTCAAAGCATTTTAAGTGTAAAATATCTTCCAGGAGGAGTTATAAATCATGTATTCAGTGTTAAATTAAAAGACAAGACACTTATATTAAAACAGGGTCTTGAAAGTGCAAAGTCTATTTTTAATCTAAAACTAAATAAAGAAAGAATTAAAAATGAATTTACTGCAGGAGTATTTTTTAAAAAATACTCCAAATCAGCTTTTTTCACTGATATGCAACACTTTGACCAAGATTTTAATATTTTAATTAAAAAAGACTCTTTAGAAGAGAAAGATTCTTTAAGCACACTGCTTAGTAGAGGCCTTGTTGATGTTGAGGTTGGTGAGAAAATATCTAAAGAGTTGGCTATGATACACAATAAATTAATGCATAGAGAAGATATAATGAAAAGTTTCGATAATAAAAAAACATTCTATCAAATAAAAATTAATCTCCAATGTTTGGATATAACAGATGACAAAAAAATTAGAGAAAAAATAGAAGAATTCATTAGAAGTTATCTATACCATGAATACACTCTAATTCATGGTGATCTAGCACCAAAAAACATACTTATTACTAAAGACAAAAAAGTAATTTTTATAGATTTTGAAGAAGCTCATTACGGAAACCCATCTTTAGACATAGGGTATCTTTTAGCTCATTATTATCTCAATGCTATAATTAATAATAAAATATTTGATAAATACTCTACTTTAATCAAGAGAATGTTTGAAATTTATATATCAAATCTATCAAACGAAATACATACGACAAAATTGGAATATGAGAAAGAAGTTTCTATGTTCATAGGAATTTTTCTACTTTCTAGAGTAGATGGAAAAGCAAAAGCACCAGAACTAGTAAATAATAATGATAAAGAAAATGTAAGAAAGATAGCAAAGAGTATCATAGTAGATAATATAGATACTATAGAGAAAATAAATATTATATGCAAAAGTCTTTTACAAGATGGGAAACCTATTGCATAGATCTGCAATAAGAATTTTTACTGAGGTTTCTGTTTCATCAGCTAATTCATATTTTCTATCTGATATGGGTTTTACTCTGGTTAGAACATGATCTATAGTTTCTGCTATTAAAGTCATTTCTTCTTCATCCATACCCCTTTTACTAACACTAGGAGTACCTAATCTAATACCACTTGCAACAGCAGAAATGTTTTTATCATAAGGAAGACTGTTTTTATTAACTGCTATTCCACATTTTTCAAGACTTTTCTCAGCTATGTACCCGGTTAAACCATCAACTGATTTTGTTACATCTATCAAAACCATATGATTATCAGTTCCTCCTGTTAAAATAAAGTAGCCTCTTTTTTCTAGTTCTTTTGCAAGCTTTTGAGCATTTCTTATTATAGTATACTGTAATTCCCTGTACTCTTTTGTTCCAGCTTCCTTGAAAAAAACAGCTTTGGCTGCTACAACACCCATGTCAGGTGTGCTCTGAACACCTGGAAAGTTTGATCTATCAATTAATTTCCATAAGGGCGTTTTACTTTCACCTACAGAAATTTCAAAATCATTTCCTAGGAGTATCAATCCTCCTCTAGGCCCCCCTGGTTTATATGTACTTGTTGTTGTTACATGAGCAAAATCAATTGGAGATTGATGTGCTTCACCAATAACTAAACCAGATATATGTGATATATCTGCCATAAGATATGCTCCTACATCATTGGCAATTTCTCTAAACTTTTTAAAATCTATTGCTCTAGGGTAAGCGCTAGCTCCACACACTATAAGTTTTGGTTTATATTCTCTTGCTATCTCTCTTATCTGATCGTAATCTAACAAGAAAGTTTCTGGATCTACGACATAATGCCCAAATTCATAAAACTTACTTGTAGCAGAAACAGAAGCTCCATGAGATAAATGACCACCTTGGTCAAGCCCAAGACTTAATACTCTGTCATGTGGGTCTAACATAGCTGAGTATGAAATAATATTTGCTATTGATCCAGAAAGTGGTTGCACGTTTGCGTGATTTGCTTTGAAAACTCGTTTAGCTCTTTCAATAGCAGATCTCTCGATATCATCAACCACCTGACTTCCTGCGTGGTATCTTTTGCCTGGATAACCCTCTGTTGTTTTGTTTTGAGCAACAGATCCTAAAGCAGCTAGTACAGGTCTAGAAGCATAACTTTCTGAAGCAATTAATTGTAGTGTATTTTGCAATCTTTCGTACTCTTCATTTAATCTGCCAAATATCTCAGGATCAAACCTTTCTAGTTCTCTGATTAAACTGTTATGGTAATCTGTACCTGATAATCTTGTTGTCTGCATGCTAATTACCTATTGTATAGATCACTTTGCAGCAGAAAACTTTAAATTCACGCCATTAAGGTAACTAATAAAACAGTTAAAAGGTTGTTTTATCATATTTATTTATGTCAGCTGATCTAAAACACGTGAAATCTATTTACGGAGGTTATTGGAAATATAAAATAAACGATTTTTGCTATCTTGTCAATCCATATTTTCCAACTGATAAAATGATTAAAGAAATGAAAAAAAACATGGACAAGCTTATAAGAAATTACCCATCTACAAATATTACTATATCAGAAACACTATCTAACACTATTAAAATACCTAAAGAAAATATAGCTGTTGCTAATGGTGCATCAGAACTTATCGCAATATTTGGACAACTTTTTGTTAAATCTATTTCAGTTTATGTACCTACCTTTGATGAATATATCAATAGACTAAAGATACAGAATAAAAAAGTTCATATATATGAAACAATAGATAATGATTTTCAATTAAATTTAGATGATTTTATAAGATCAATAAAAACTACAAAATCTAATACAGCACTTTTAATAAGACCAAACAATCCCACAGGCATGCACATCACAAAAAAGGATGCCATATACTGTCTTGAAAAACTCTCTGAAGTAGACCATGTAATAGTAGATGAATCGTTTGTTGATATGGTAACTATAGAGTCTAATACATCAATAGAGGATCAGTTAAAAACTTTTGATAATTTAGTTATTATTAAAAGTCTTTCAAAATCTTATGGAACTCCAGGATTGAGACTAGGTTATCTATTAGCGAATAAAGATATAACATCTGTTGTTAGAACTAATTTGCCAATATGGAACATAAATTCATTTTCTCAATTCTTTTTAGAGATATTTGATAAGTATAAAAAAGACTTTTTCCAATCATGTAAAAAAATGGTAGAAGTTACAAATAATTTGTATAATAATCTTTTAAACATCTCTTATATCACACCCTATCCTACACAGGCAAATTTTATTTTGTGCAAACTTAATGGTTATACTTCTGCAGAGCTTTCAGCTATTTTATTTAAAAAATATAATATTTTAGTAAATGATAGTAGTTCAAAGAAAGGTCTTGATAACAGATTTATAAGAATAAGCTCTAGAACAGAAGAAGAAAACCAAACTCTTGTAGCTACTCTCAAAAAAATAGGTGAAAAGAAATGAAAGCTATAGTATTAGCTGCTGGTATGGGTAAACGTCTTAGGCCTATGACGAATTCTATACCTAAATGTCTTGTAAAAGTAAATGGTAAGTCTATATTAGAAAACACTTTGGAAATTCTTGACAATTTAAATATCGAAGAAACCATTGTCGTTGTCGGTTATTTGTATAAAAAAATAATTAAAAAAATAGATTCTAAAAAATTAAATATGAAAATAAGTTACGTACATAATAATGAGTATGAAAATACAAATAATATAGTTTCGTTATTATTGGGTATGGAAAAAACTGAAGGCAACGAATTTATCATTATAGAATCTGATGTATTTTTTGATCAGCAACTTATAATAGAGTTGTTGAATAAGCATAAAAATCAAACAGTATTTTGTATTGATAAAATACATTTAGAACCAAATACAATGAGAGTTAATTTAGATAAAAATGAAAATATAGTAGAAATTTCTAGAGATATAACAACTGGTAATATTGGAAGATACATAGGAATAGCAAAAATATCAGGAGATTTAAAAAAAGAATTTCTAAAAAATCTAGAAAGGCTAATTAATGAAGGCAAAAGAGATATTTTCTATGACATTGCAATAAATTACATGCCTGGTGTTGTTAAAACTTTAGATATTAGTAATGTAAAATGGCATGAAATTGATACTATTGAGGATCTTAGAAAAGCAGAGAAAATCTTTAATTAATATCTTCAGCCCCTTCAAAAAGACACGACATCTGTTATTTCACATTTAATCAGATTTATCCGGTTTTTTTAGTATAGATATGATAGAATTACCAAATCTAATACGGCTTTTAAATAACGATTCTATTATAGCTGATATGTATGTTGTTTTTATACTTTCAATTTCTAATCCTGCAAGTTTGCATATCGATTTGAAGCTGTATACTGTTGGATATAGCAAGCGGGACTTGGGATATATCTTTTTAAATAATAAATCGGTACCATTGTAATTTGGTAATATTACAAATACTATTCCATCATCCTTAAGGATCCTTCTTACTTCTTTTAATACTTCAATAGGGTTTGATACATTTTGTAAGGAATTTATTATAGCTATCAAGTCAAATTGGTTATCAGAAAATTCCAAGAGAGTTTTCTCTGCTATACCTGTAATTATTTTTATGCCGAATCTTTCTTCTATACTCTTTGCGGAAAATATGTTTGGGTCTATTCCTGTTACGTCATATCCACAGTCTTTGGCCAGTTTTATGAAATGTCCCCCACCACAACCTAGTTCCAACAACTTTCCAGAAGGTTTATAGTGGTGTAAAATTTTAAGGAATTTTCTCTGTATTGGAAATCTCTCTATGTCTGATAATTTAGTATAATTCATGTTGAAATAGTCTTCATTGAAATGTTCTTTGTTATCGTCTATCCTGAACATACCCTTACAATTCTTACAAAATTGTATTTTATCTACATGTTCGCACATTGGGCATTTCATACGTTATTTATTATAAATACTGTCTTAAAGGGTTAACTCTCGTCTATGCTTATATTATATTTTATAATAAATATTCTATTAACGTATGTGGTAATATGGATTATACAATTATAGATAATGTAATAAGAAACTGGTCTTCAAAATCCTTTGATGGAAAAAGCTTTGATGCTCAAGTAAAAATCGATGGGATTCCTGTATGGTGGTTTTTGCAGCCACTGATACTTTCAAAATATTTTCCAAGACCTTTTAGATATATACAAGATTTAGAAGAGGAATTACCTACATCTGGTATTAAAAACAGAACAAAAATGTACCTTATTAAAAAGTCGATTGTTTTCAATGATTCTTTAAAAAGAAAATTATCAAGCAAAAAAGATATATTAGATAAACATGATGTTCTATTCATTTCATATTTAAACAAGCTTCTTAATGGGAAAGATCCTTTACAAAATAGTATAATAGAAAATGTAAAAAATATGGGGTTAAAGCCGTTTGTTGTTTATTGTGATTCTTTTTCAGGTTCTGATTATATGAAAATTGTTGAAGCGGAAAATACTATATATAGGTTCTTTGATCAAGAAATAGTAAAAGAAGCTGAAATAGAAAGTACAAGAGTTTCTTCATTATGGACACTTCTTGATAAGAAAAAGTTCTTTACTTATAGTAAACTAAATTACTACGAATTTATGAAAAATGAGCTAGATTTTCTTTTCTCAAAGGATATTTTATACAATATATTTTTGTACTATTATGTTTTCAAAAAAATTATCCAAAAAAATAATATAAAACTATGCTTTTTGACAGGACTTGGAAGCATACCAGAAACATGTTTGTTAGCAGCAACCGTCAAAAATAATAAAAAAACTTTGTATTCTCCACATGGCTACGGCTCAAGAATGTTAGATATACCATTGGGTCTTGCAAGAAATATGTATTTTGCTGCCTATGGAAAGGAGAATATGGACAGTTTTGTTAATAGTGGTATAAGCCCAAAGAGAATATACATAACAGGTCCTATATTTTTTGATAAAATTTCAATGAAGAAACCGTCTAAAGTTAGTGGAATTGTTCTGATGACACAACCGATGGTGGAAGACGGAGAGATAAACAAAAGTAAATACTACGATTGTATAGAATGGATACTCGGAGAGGTAAAAGGAACAGATCTAGATGTATTCGTGAAACCTCATCCAAGAGAAAGAAATATAAATATCTACAAAGATATAGCGAGAAAAAATGGTATTGATATAGAGTTGGTCTCAACACCTAGTAAAAAAGACTTATATACTTTCATAAATAGGTCAAAAATAATTGTAAGTCTAGGATCTACGATAGATGTTGAGGCAATACTTCTTGATAAAGATGTGATAGTTGTTGAGGGATTGAAGAAAGGCTATTTTGGTTCTTTGGTCAGAAAAGATCCCTACAAAAAGGCTGTTTTTACCATTGAAAATGGGCAGGACCTTAGAAAAACTATATTATCAATACTAAATAACAAAAAAGTTAGGGATGTGATGTCTAGAAATAGGGAGATCTATGTAAAAAACACTTTTTCTATAGACGGCAATGCATCAAAAAGAATAGCAAACTTAATATCTAAATTAGTAAAATGATTCTATATTTAAACATATCTTCTACTAATATGATATTGATTGTAATGGAGATAGATTCTACATTTAAACTGGTTAAAGTAAAGGATAAAGATGAAACCCATAGATATAAAGAATATAGAAAAAAATGGGTGGAAAACCCATCAAATAATATTATAGAAAAAGTTCCTATTCATTTAGATTTAGAGGTTACCAGTGCATGCAATCTAAGATGCCCTTTTTGTTTTCAGTCGTATGATACACCTCCACCAGGATTTATGGAGTTTTCATTGTACAAAAAGATAATAGACGAATGCGCTCCAAAAGGACTTTTGTCTGTAAAGCTTATGTATAGGGGAGAGCCATTACTTCATCAAGAAATGGCGAAATTTGTAAAATACGCTAAAGATAACGGTATTGTTGAAGTCATGTTTAATACAAATGCTACTTTATTGACAGAACAAAAAATAGTCGATTTGATAGAAGCTGGAACAGATAAAATAATATGTTCTGTTGATGGAATGGAAAAAGAAGTTTATGAAAAACATCGTGTTGGAGCAAATTTTGAAAATGTTTTGAACAATATTAAAAATCTAAAGAAAATAAAAGAGAGAATGAATTCTAAAAAACCTTTTGTAAGGATACAGATGATAGATACGCCTCAGTTGCATGAGAAGACAAAAGAATATATAAATTTTTGGGAGCCTTATGCTGATGAAATAGGTGTAGAAGATCTTTTAGATTGGGAAGATGATAAGGTAGAAAATCCAAAACAAGAACCATCATTTGCATGTGCACAACTTTGGCAACGATTAATAGTTCTTTTTAACGGAGATATAATTCTTTGTTGTGGAGATCATTTACAAAAAATACCAGTAGGAAACGCCAAAGAAATATCTATAGAAAATTTATGGAATAGTCCAAGACTTGTAGGTTTTAGAAAACTACATCTAGAAGGAAAATCACATTTAATGTCTTCTTGCCGTGGCTGCTCTTTGAGAAAGAACTATATTAAAAGATACGAACTTAAAAACATTTCTAATGAATAGTGAAGATTATGAAATCTGTAAATATAAATAATAAAATAATATCTGATACAAATCCATGTTTTATTATTGCAGAAATGGCTTGGTCACATGATGGTTCTGTTGAGAAGGCGATAAAAATATTGGATGGAGCATCTGATGCAAAAGCTGATGCAATTTGTATGCATTTTACCTCTGTTAAAGATTATATGACTGAAGATTATGGACTTAAGCACGGCGTTTCTGTTGAATTAAATCAAGAAACAGTATATCAGTATCTAGAAAGAGTAAATCTAAAAAATGAAGAATGGAAAAAACTTGTTTTCCATGCAAAAAAACAAGGACTTTCTGTTTGTATAATGTGTAATGATATCCCAAGCATCGAATTTGCAAATAGTTTGGATATAGATTGTTATATTATTCCGCCTGCTGCTATGGTTGAGGAGAATTTTGTAAGAAATATTGGAAAAAGACAAAAGCCTGTTATGGTTAGAATAGGAGGAGCCACTCTACTTGAGATAGAACAAACTATAAAATGGATTAATGATGAGGGTAATAATAATATTGTTCTTATACATGGATTTCAAAATTTTCCTACGCCTTTAGAAGAAATGCACATAAAATTTATAGATACTCTAAAGAAGAGGTTTTCTTGTCCTGTGGGATTTGCTGATCATGTTGATGCAGAATCAGAAAAGGCCCTTTTAATTCCGCTGGTTTCAATAGGAGCTGGAGCCAATTTAATTGAGAAACACTTGACGCATAATCGCGGTCTAAAAGGAGAAGACTTTGAGTCTGCGTTAAATCCTGACGAGTTTAGGAAGTTGGTACAAGACATTAGAGAATGTGAAAAATCTTTAGGATCGTCTGAAATCAGAGATTTATCAGAAAAAGAAAAAAAATATAGACTTATGTCAAGAAAAAGAGTAGTTGCAGTAAGAGATATTAAAAATGGTGAACATATAACAAAAAATTTGATAACATTTAAGCGCGCAAATGAAGGGATTTATCCAGATGAAGTCTCTAAAATTTTTGGTAAAAAGGCTAAGACTAATATAAAAAGAGAAGAAGGAATTACTCTTGACAAGGTAATATAATGAATTGTATATTATGCAGTAGTCAAATGGTAAAAAAATCAACTAAAAAATTCATATTCTTTTGTGAAGATTGTTCAGGACAATTTAGATTGTTAAATACCACTAAAAAATTCTATAATGAATCTTATTTTAAAAAATGCTATATAGGTGATGATAATGATGATTCTAGATTTCATATAGCTAAAAGATGTTTTGATCAATTTGGTTTAGATAATTATTCTGGGAAACTTTTGGAAATAGGGTGTGCAGGAGGGCATTTTCTAAGGTATTGTAAAATTAAAGGGTTTACAGTTTTGGGAATTGAAATAGGAAAATCTGCTGCTGATTACGCTAAAAATAAATTCAAACTTAATGTAATAAATGATGACGTGGAGACTGCTGTAAAAACCGTTCCAGATAATTCTTTCGATTGCATAGTTATGATAAATCTTCTAGAGAATGTTAAAAAACCATTAAATATAATGATCCAGTTAAATAGAATTCTAAAAAAAGATGGTGTTGTAATATTAATAGTGCCTAATTATTCATCGTTGTTTAAAAAAGATTACCCAGCTCTTAGAGTAAGCTTTTTCAACCCAAAATCTATTAGAAAGATGTCTAAGATTTCTGGATTTAAAATTGTAATGTTTAGAACAAGATTTTTTTCATATATTGCAGATATGTCATTACAGAAATTATTAAAAATATTTAATAAAAACTCAATGAAAGTCACTTCAAATAACATGAAAGACAAAATAAAAATAAACACCTCTAAATTTGCAACATTTTTAGATTGGATAGATAGAACAGAACGAGGAAACAGCATATTAGTTATTTTAAAAAAGGAGATTTTATGAAAACTGCTATATTTATTACAGTGAGGATGAAGTCTACAAGGCTTCCAAAAAAAGCAATTTTAGATATAGAAGGAAGAAAGAGCATAGAGCATATCATAGATAGAATGAAGAAATCAAGAAAAATAGATATGATATTTGTATGCACTTCTTCAGATCCAAATGATTCAGTCTTATGCGATATTGCTAAGAAAAATAGTATAGAATGCTTTAGGGGTAGTAGAGAAGATAAATTAGATAGATATCTTAATTGTGCAAAAGAATTTGGAATAGAGTTTTTTGTTACTGTTGATGGAGACGATATTCTATGTTCTTATGAGTATGTAGATAAAATAATTGATAAATACAAAGAAACTAATGCAGATGTAGTGTTTTGTGTTAATTTGCCTCTAGGTATAGCTCCTTCAGGAATAAAGACATCTGCTTTAGAGAACGTGTGTGAAAGCAAAGCTGAAAATGATACAGAAGTTTGGGGAGGATATTTTACACAATCTAATGTTTTTAAAATAGAATATTTATATGCTAGCAAAGATGAAATGAATGATGCTAGAATGACTTTAGATTATCCAGAAGATTTAGAGTTTTTTAAGATGATTTTTAAAATGTTGAATGGTAAATCAGCGTTAACAGATATTATAAAAATTTTGGAGAAACATCCAGAGATAAAAGAAATAAACAATAAAGTTCAGAAAAAATATGAAGAACATCTAAAAAAAGCAGCCAAACCAAAATTAAAGTGATTTAATGGGAAATTTGAAGGAAAAAGAATTTGTAAAAAAATATTATGGAGATAGTTATTTAGAACAGTTGATGAAATCACCTTTTAACGAATTTATAGATAAAGCAGATGTAAGAAGCTCTGTTAGACATACCTTAGATTTGGGTTATTTGATACAAATGCTTAATATTCCTCCAGGATCAAAAATACTTGAAATGGGATGTGGATCTGGATGGATATCTACATTCTTAGCAAAGCTTAATTTCAAAGTACATTGTATAGATATATCAAGAGAAATGATAGAGGTAACCAAAGAAAGAGCTAAACGAGAAAATCTTCTCAAAAACATAACATTTACGATATCAGATTTTGATACATTTAGTTCTAAAGATAAATTTGATGCTGTTTTATTTTATGACTGTCTCCATCATTCAGAAGATAAATTTAAGACCATAAAAAATGCCTACAACAATCTTAAAGATAATGGAATAGTTGTGCTTTTTGAACCTAATTGGATTCATGGACATAAATATAAGAATCATATAGATGAATGTGGAAGACTTGAACAAGGTCTTTTCAAGTATAAATGGACAAAATTAATAAAAAAAGCAGGCTTTAAGAAGGTTGAGACGTTCTATTCCATTGAAAGACTTTACAGAAAGTCTGTGGGAGATTTTTTAAAGCATGCTGTAAGAGTTTGTTATGAATCAACACCGTTTGATTTTTCATCACGCATACTACTAAGAGCAGTGAAAAAAAAAGTGATTTTATGAAATTTCTAATAGTAGGATTAGGCTCCATGGGAAAAAGAAGAATACGAAATATTAAGCATTTGGATGCAGGGCAAATTATTGGAGTAGAACCTAATGAAGAAAGAAGAAGACTTGTTGAAGAAGAGTATAAAATAAAAACTGTTTCTAGTGTTGAAGAAGGATTAAAAGAAAACCCAGACGCTTTTATAATATCAACACCTCCTGACAAGCACGGGTCTATTGCATTAATAGCTGCACAGCACGGAAAACATTTTTTTGTTGAAGCTAGTGTTATTCTTGAAGATGAAATATTGAAAGCTAACGATATATCTAAAAAGAAAAACATAGTTGCAATGCCGTCATGTACTATGAGATTTAATTTAATGATAAAGAGAATAAAAACCCTTGTAGATAGCGGTAAAATAGGAAAAGTTATGGCTATTGATTACCATATGGGACAGTGGCTTCCTGATTGGCATCCATGGGAAGATATAAGTAAGTTTTATGTTGGAAAGAAAGAAACAGGAGCTGGAAGAGAGATGATACCGTTTGAACTAGAATGGATACAATGGATTTTTGGTGATATAGAAAGATTATCGTGTATTAAAGGCAAATTTTCTAACTTACCTGTTGATATTGATGATATATACAGCATTAATTTGAGATTTTCTAAAGGACTTGTAGGAAACATACTTATTGATGTTGTATCTCGTAATCCTGTTAGAAGAATGGAAGTCATCGGAGATAAAGGAACCATAATTATGGATTGGAATGAAAAGAAAATTAGAATATTTGACGCAGATAGTAAAAAATGGGAAAATTTTATAGAAGAAGAAAAACACGAACAAAAGGGCTATTGGGCTAAAGATGATATGTATATAGAAGAGATGAGGCATTTTATAAATGTGATTCTTGGTAAGGAGATACTTATTTACAATATGGATGAAGATATTAGAAATCTAAAAACTCTTTTAACTGCAGAGAAAAGCAGTGACGATGGAAAACATATATCTATGTAGTATGGTAATAACATGGAAGTTAAAGAAAATATTTTAGAAAAGTCTATTGAATTGGGGAAAAAAGCACAAAAATTTATTCCTGCTGGATGTCATACTTATAGTAAAGGAGATGACCAGTTTCCTGATAATGCTCCTAAATTTATTTTGCGGGGAAAAGGAAGCAATGTCTGGGATGTGGATGGCAATAAATTTATAGATTGGGGAATGGGTTTAAGATCTGTTATTTTAGGTCACTCATATCAACCTGTGGTGGATGCTGTAAAACAACAGTTACATTATGGATCTAATTTTACTAGACCATCACCTATTGAAGTAGAATTAGCAGAACTTATGTTAAATACAGTTCCTGGAATGGATATGGTAAAATTTGGGAAAAATGGTTCTGATACAACCTCTGCTGCAATAAGATTGTCAAGAGCTTATACAAAAAAAGATCATGTAGTGATGTGTAAAGATACAGGATTTTATAGTATAGGAGACTGGTTTATTGGTAAAACTGAATGTAATTCAGGTGTTCCAAAGATTGTTCAAGACCTTTCAATTACGTTTAATTACAATGATATAGATGGTTTGAGAAAGATCTTTGATGAAAATGATGACGTTTCATGTGTCATAATGGAACCAGCTGTGATATCAGAACCTAAAAACTATTTTTTGAACAAAGTTAAAAAAATGTGTCATGATAAAGGAGCTATTTTTATATTTGATGAAACTATTACAGGATTTAGATGGAGTCTTAATGGAGCACAAAATTATTTCAAAGTAAAGCCAGATTTATGTACTTTTGGAAAAGCTATGGGGAATGGGTTTTCTGTTTCAGCTCTAATGGGAAAAAGAGAACTTATGGAATTAGGCGGATTGGAGCATAAAAAAGAAAGAGTATTTTTATTATCGCTGACTCATGCAGGAGAAACTCATTCTCTTGCAGCTGCAATAGCTACTATAAATGAAATAAGAGAAAAAAAAGTAGTTGACCACATTTGGAATATTGGATCTAAGTTTAAGGATAGTGTGAATAAATTATCTAAAGAAAATGGATTAGAAGAAAATATTTCATGTATTGGGTACCCATGCAGCCCAACGATTTCTACAAAAGAGAATAACACCATCTCATTTCCTCTAAGAACTCTATTCTTGCAGGAAACTGTTTCTAGAGGTATTTTGATACCGTATATTTCTATCAGTTATTCGCATACAGAAAAAGAACTTGCTAATACGTTAGATGCAATAAATGACACGTTTAATATTTGTCGAAAAGCTTTAGATGAAGGATATGACAGATATCTGAAGTCAAAAATAGTAAAGCCTGTTTTTAGAAGATATAATTGATTTTTTAAGATTTGCCTACAATCTTTTTATATGAGCATACGAATAGGAGACAAAAATATATCTAAAAAAAGATGTTTTGTTATAGCTGAGGCAGGAGTAAACCATAACGGAGATGTAGATATTGCAAAAGAACTTATTGACATTGCAATAGGATCTGGATCAGATGCTGTAAAATTTCAAACATTTAAGGCAGAGGAAATAGTGACTGCAGACGCCAAACAAGCAGAATATCAATCAAAAAATATAGGAAAAAAACAATCTCAATATGAAATGTTAAAGACATTAGAATTAACTTATGATAATTTTCGAGAATTAAAGAAATATTGTGATAAAAATGGTATAATTTTCATGTCTACTCCACATTCTTGTAAAGAAGATGTAGATCTTGTTTCTGAGTTATGTCCTGCAATTAAAATAGGGTCTGGGGATTTGACAAATATACCATTATTGAAATATGTTGCAGAAAAGCAGTTACCAGTTATTTTATCAACAGGAATGTCAACTCTTGAAGAAGTAAAAGAAGCTTTTAATACTGTATTTTCTGTTAATGAAAGTTTGATTCTTCTACACTGTACAAGTAATTATCCAGCACCACTAAACGAAGTTAATTTAAGAGCAATCATTACTATGGAAAAAGAATTCTGTATACCTGTAGGATATTCTGATCAAACTTTGGGTATTGCCGTGGGTATTGCAGCAGCATCTTTAGGAGCAACTGTCATAGAAAAACATTTTACAATAGACGAAGATATGAATGGACCTGATCATAAAGCATCTATAAAACCTGATGAACTGAAGAAAATGGTTAATGAAATAAGAAAAGTGTCCTCTAGGCTTAATAGTGGAGAATCATGGGAATCCATAATAAAAGAGCTTGGTATTTTAGAAGTTCTTGGAGATGGTGTAAAAAGACCTATGCCATGTGAGTTAAATACTATGGAGGTCGCAAGGAAAAGTATAGTAGCTTCTATAGATATATCAAAGGGAGATGTTATTACACAAAACATGATTTCTGTAAAACGACCAGGAACAGGATTAAATCCAAAACATTACTGGAATGTTATAGGAATGAAGACTAAAACAAACATTAAAAAAGATACATTGATAAGTTTTAATGATCTAATATGAAAAAAAGAAAAATACTTTACATTTCTGGTACTAGAGCAGATTATGGGCTTATGAATAATACATTGAAATTGTTAAGAAAATCCTTTTCAGTTGAAATAGCTGTAACAGGAATGCATCTTATGAAAGAATTTGGCTATACTATCAGTGATATAGAATCAGACAATTTTATTGTACACAAAATAAACACTGTTTATAAAGACGATGTTATAGAATCTACTCCTGTTTTTTTAGCCAACTTTATTATAAATTTAACAAACAAGATTAAAGAAATAAATCCAGATTTTATACTTCTTTTAGGAGATAGAGCTGAAATGCTTGGAGGAGCAGTTATAGGTACCTATATGTCAATACCTGTAATACATATACACGGAGGTGATGTTTCTGGTCATGTAGATGATTATGTTAGACATGCCATAACAAAGCTATCGGATATACATCTTGCTGCAAGCGTTGCAAGTGCTGACAAATTAAGAACTCTTGGAGAAGATCCTAGAAGAATCTATATAACAGGAGCTCCAGGTCTTGATGATATATCATCTAAAAAATATTCAACTAAAATTGATGTATTTAGAAAATTTAGCTTGGATTCTAGTAAGAAAATCCTTCTTGTAATTCAACACCCTGTTTCTACAGAATTTGGAAAGGAGAGTTTTCAGATGACAGAGACAATGGAATCTATAAAGAGTTTCTGTGAAAACAACTTTTTCCAAGCTGTTATAATTTACCCTAATTCTGATCCAGGTGGAAGAAAAATGATAGATGTTATAGATAAATACAGAAAGTACAATTTTATTAAAATATTTAAAAATCTCTCAAGGGATGATTTTCTAGACATTTTAAATAATACTTCTGTTATGATAGGAAATTCTAGCAGTGGTATAATAGAGTCTTCAATGTTTGAACTTCCTGTAATTAATATAGGTTCAAGACAATCAGGACGAGAGAGGGCGTCAAATGTTATAGACTGTTCCTATAGGAGAGATGACATTTTAAATTCTTTGAAAAAAGCTTTGTATGATAAAAAATTTATTAATGCTGTTAAAAAATGTAAAACTCCTTATGGAGACGGAACTGCTGGTATTAAAATATTTGACATCTTGTCGAAAATTAAGGTAAATAAGAAGTATAATTATAAGTGATTTATATGAGTAGATTCAAACAATGGAAACAACCTGTAATTAAAGAAGGTAAACTGACAAAATGGAATTGGTTTGTTCAATATGTAAAAAATCTAAAGATTGGAAAAAAAGTTGATATAGGGGCATTTACATACATAAATGCAAAATATTTTGTCGAGATAGAAAACGATGTTCAGATAGGATCTCATTGTTCAATATACTCTGAATCTACTATTGATAATAAAAAAGGTAAAGTTGTGATTAAAAAAAATGTGAAAATAGGATCTCATAGTGTAATAATGCCTAATATTACTATAGGAGAAAATTCTGTGGTAGGTGCATTTAGTTTTGTAAATAAGGATATTCCAGACAATGTTGTAGCTTTTGGAGTTCCTGCTAAAGTTATTAAGAAACTAGGTGATTAATTGAAAATACCTTTGTTTAAAATATATTGGGATTCTGATGATGTTAAAAGTATAACAGCTTCTTTAAAGAAGGGACATTCTTGGGCATGTGGTCCTGAAATAGATGACTTTGAGAAAAGGATATCTCAATATATAGGAACTAAATATTGTGCTACATTTAGCTCTGGTACTACTGCATTACATGCTGTTATGTTAGCTTATGATATTGGATCTGGTGATGAAGTTATTGTACCGTCTTTTACATTTATTGCAACCGCAAATGCAGTGTTGTTTGTTGGAGCAACTCCTGTATTTGCTGATATAGAAGAGAATATGTTTGGTTTAGATCCAAATGATGTTGAGAAGAAGATAACAAAGAATACAAAGGCAATAATAGCTGTTCATTATGCTGGATATCCGTGCAAAATAAATGAATTGAGAAAAATAGCTGACAAATATAAACTAATTTTAATAGAAGACGCTGCAGAGTCAATGGGATCCAAGACAGCGAATAACAAAAATATCGGCACTATAGGAGATTCAGCAGTTCTTAGTTTTTGCCAGAATAAAATAATTACTACTGGAGAAGGAGGTGCTGTTGTAACTAATAAAAAAGAGATTTGCGATAAATTGAAGTTGATTAGATCTCATGGAAGACAAGAGGGAGATTATTTTTCTGGCGCTAATTTAGATTATATGTCTTTAGGGTATAATTTTAGACTTTCTAGTATTAGTGCAGCATTAGGAATTTCTCAAATAAAGAAAATAGAAAAAATAATAAAGATGAGACAAGAGATAGCGACTTATTATAAGGAAAAGCTATCTAAAATACGTGAAATAGAGATGTCAGAAGTTAGTGGTAGAAGTGTTTATCAGTTATTTACAATAAAAACTAAAAATGGTAATAGAGCTGGTTTAATAAAATTCCTTTCAGAAAATGGTATTAGCACAAAAATCTATTTTGAACCAGTCCATAAAACTTTCTTTTACTCTAAAATACTAGGAATTAGCTCTACACTGCCTGTTACAGAGGCTTTGTCTGAAAAAGTATTAAGTTTACCTATATATCCTTCTTTGAAATTTAGTGAAATAGACTATATTGTTAAAAAAATAGAAGCTTTTTTCAAATAATTTATGAAATTTCTAGTCTTTTTCCTTCCTATAAAAAGCTTGCTAATAAATGAGTTTTTGATAAAATGAATAAATTAGCAGAATTTTATAAAGGTAAGGATATACTTGTAACCGGAGGATGTGGATCTGTTGGGTCTGAGGTTATAAGACACTTAATAAGATTTGATGTCAAAAGAATACGGTCTTTTGATACTAATGAAACAGCTCAATTCAATCTTCAGGAGGACCTTTTAGAGTATAAAACTCTAAGAACTCTTATAGGAGACGTTAGAGATAAAGATAGACTAAAATTAGCTATGAAAGATGTTGATGTAGTATTTCATTGTGCTGCTCTAAAACATGTTCCTATGTGTGAATATAATCCATTTGAGGCGGTTGAAACAAATGTTGTTGGAACTCAAAATGTGGTAGAAGCTGCTAGAGAGGAAGGTATTGATAACGTTCTGTCTATAAGTACTGACAAGGCTGTAAATCCTATAAATACGATGGGAGCTACAAAGCTTTTGGGAGAAAAACTTGTAATGAATGCATCTTTAGGAGATACAAAAACAAAGTTTTCTTGTGTAAGATTTGGAAATGTGTTAAATTCAAATGGATCTGTAATTCCTATATTTCTTAGACAGATTAAGAATGGAGGACCTGTTACTATAACTTCTGAAGAAATGACAAGATTTTTCATGTCAATGAAAGATGCTGTAAAACTTCTTTTGGAATGTGTAGTTGATATGAAAGGACATGAAATATTTATACTTAAAATGAAGTCTGTAAAAATAATAGATTTAGCTAATGTTATAATCAAAGAGACCTCTAAAAAATATGGGCATGACCCAAAAAATATTAAGATTAAAACAATAGGAATAAGACCAGGAGAAAAACTTTATGAATCTCTTATTACAGAGGAGGAAGTATCATGCATTGAGGATTCAGGAGATATTTTTATATTAAGGCCTGGAATAAATACTCCTAATTATGTCCAATTTGATAAAAAATCTACATCTATAAAACCTGATAATTATATTTCTAAAGATACAAAACTTCTTTCAGAAGATGAAATTAAGCAGATACTTATAAAAGAGGGAATATTATAAAATACATTTTCTTTCAAATATAGTATAATAAAAACTGCATAAACTAATATTGCATAAGGAGTTTTTGATGAAAAATAATTATACAGACAAGATTGTGAGTGGCAGTATTTTAGTATTTATAGCATTATTTATTACAGCAATATCAGGATATTTCTTAAGATTTTTTTTATCCCAAACTTTATCTGTAGAAGAATTTGGACTCTTTTACTCTATACTTGTTTTTATAAGTTTCTTTAGTATATTCAAAGATCTTGGGTTAAATTCAGCAATAATTAAATATGTACCTGAATTTATTGTCAAGAACAAAAAACAAAATGTAAAATCAATCCTTACTTTCGTCATTATTGTAGAATTGTTTATAGCTACTATAATATTTTTAACTATATTTGTTTTCTCAGATCAAATAGCAATTACGTATTTTCATACAGAAAATGCTTCATTTCTTTTAAAAATATTTTCCATCATTATATTAGCTGATACTATACTGCTAATATCTAAATCATTCCTGCAAGGATTGAATCAAATCAGATATTATTCAATTATACAACCACTTACTGTAGTTCTTTGTTTAGTAAATGTAGCGATACTTATATATTTAGGCATTGTAGGAGCAGTAATAGGCTATGTATTAGGATATATAATTGTTGCTATATTATCATTTTTTATTATACTCAAAGTCTTTCCTCTTCTAAAGATAAAAACAAAAAAAATAATCGATAAGAATTTAGGAAAAATGATGATGGCCTTTGGGTTACCTGTCCTTATGGGATATTTTGGATCAATAATACTAAGTTCAATTGATACTATTGTTCTTACAATGTTTAGGTCTCTTGAAGAAGTAGGATTATACCAAGTTGCACTACCTGTTTCCCAAATACTATGGACTTATGGATCTGCTTTATCTATTGTGTTGTTTCCCATAGTTTCTGAAGTTCTAGCTCTTGGAAAGAAAAAACTACTTTCAGATATATTATCTATATCGCTAAAAATATCTTTTATATTAATTCTTCCATTTGCTTTGATTGGAGCTACATTTTCAGATTCTATAATAAGATTGCTCTTTGGTGTTGTATATGTGCCAGCTTCTTTTGCATTACAAATACTTTGTATAGGTTCTATATTCTTCACTTTATGGGCTATTTGCAATACTGCATTGGTTGGTATAGGAAAACCATTGGTCAACACAAAAATAATGGCAGGAGCTGCTGTATTTGCTCTTATTGCCAGTATATTAGTTGTAAATTCTTTTGGTATTGAAGGGGTTGCTTTAGTTTTAGATTTATCGTTTTTGATAGCTTTTCTTGCATCTTTTATATATTTAAAAAAGGTTGCTGGTGTTAGATTTATAGATTTAACAACTATAACAAAATCAGTTGTAGGAGGGTTGATAATGGTTGTTATTATGATACTGATAAAAACTACTCTTGAAGTTGGCGTTATACTAGAGCTCATAACTTCTTTGGTGGTTGGGTTAAGTTTTTACATGATTTTCATTTTGTACACAAAAACAATAACTAAAAAAGAATTGGAAATGCTTGTTAATACAGGCCTACCTATACCAAAATTCTTGATAAAATTGCTATCTAAGATGGCCCGATAAGTATAAAAGTATTACATCGTAATATTTATGATGGTTAGGGATATTGAGCGAATAAGTCTTACTATTGACAAAGATGTGTTAGATAAAGTTGATAAGATTGTTGATGGTACAAATATCAAAAATAGAAGCCATGCAATAGAAGTTCTTTTGATGAAATCATTGGGACCAAAATTAAAGAAAGCAATAATATTATGTGGTGGTAAAGGTACAAGGTTTAGACCTATTACATATGAAATTCCAAAGGCATTGATACCAGTTCATGGAAAACCTATTGTAAGTCATATAATAGATTTATTGAAAAAATACCAAATAACTGAAATATGTCTTTCTGTAGGATACCTAAAGGAGAGAGTTAAGGAAGCTTTTGGAGACGGTACAAAAATAGGCGTCAGTATAACGTATGTTGAAGAAGATGAACCTTTGGGAACAGCCGGATTTTTAAGACTAGTCGATAATCTTGACAATGATTTTATAGTTTCAAATGGCGACGAGTTAAAAGATATTAACATAGAAGAGATGTATAAAGTACATAGAAAAAATAATGCTTTGGTTACCATAGCTCTTACTACTGTTAGTGATCCTTCAAGCTACGGAGTTGCCAAACTTGATGGGAATAAAATATTGGAATTTGTTGAAAAACCCAAAAAAGGAGAAGAACCTTCTAATTTGATTAATGCAGGATTTTACATTGTTTCTCCAGAAGTCATAAAAATGATACCAAAAGGCTTTGCGATGTTTGAGAAAGATGTTTTTCCTAAAATAGCTAAAATGGGAAGATTATATGGTTATACTTTTGGTGGTCAATGGTTTGATATAGGAACACCTGAAAGATACGAGATAGCATTGAAAAAATGGGTAGGTGTCTCTAAATGAAGTTGCGTGTTGGTGTTGATTTAGATTGTGTTCTTAGAGACTTTAAAAAAAGTCTACACATTTCTTATAAGAGGCATTATCCTCAGCATCATGTTGTTCCACCAGAGCAATGGACTAATTATTGGCTAGGTGGATATTTTCCAATAGGAGAAGAAGTTTACAAGTTTTTTAAAGAAACCGCATCTGAAGAAATATTCATCAATGCAGATTTAATTCCAGGAGCTTATCATATGATGGTTCAATTGAATAAAATTGCACATGTAACAATAATTTCTTTTCAGCCTAATGAAAAGCTTAAAGAACTAAGCATAAAATGGCTTGAAATAAAAGGAATTCCTTCTCATAATATATTATTTACTGTTGACAAAGAATATTTTGTAGGAGATTTTTTCTTAGATGATTGCGAGGAACATCTAAATTTTATAAAAAATGCTGGTAATTCGCAGCCGGTTTGTTGGAATGATACATGGAATCAAAGTTGGAAAGGACTTAGAGTTAATAGTCATCAAGAATTCCTTAATTTAGTTAAAAGCAAAGGTGGTTAGGTGAGTTTATTTAAATCTTATGATATTAGAGGAGTTTATCCGCATGAAATAAATGAGGATATTGCATTTAGGATAGGAAGGGCTTTTGCAGAGTTTGTTAAGGATGAGAATCCTAACAAACACCTTACTGTAGTTGTAGGAAATGATATGCGTTTAAGTTCAGATTCTTTAAAGGAAAGGCTTATTTCTGGTATAACTATGCAAGGAATTGATGTAGTTGATGTAGGTCTGGTTTCAACACCAACTTTTTATTATGCTGTAGCATTTTTTGGATATGATGGAGGTATTCAGATATCTGCTTCTCATAACCCTAAAGAATATAATGGAATGAAACTTGTAAGAAGGCGTGCAATGTCTATAGGAGAATTTTCTGGTATGAAGAAAATTGAAATGAGAGTAATAGAAAACAAATTTCATACTTCTAACAATATAGGAAAGATAACCAAAATATCGGATATTTTAGAAAGTGAAATAGAATCCTATACAAAGAATTTTGATATTTCTAAAATAAAAAAATTCAATATAGTTGCTGATGCTGCTAATTCTATGGGAGCACTGTATATTGATAAGCTTTTTAAAAAATTGCCTTGCAAACTTATTAAGATGAATTTTGAATTAGATGGAACTTTTCCTAATCATGAAGCAGATCCTTTAAAGGAAGAAAATTTAAAAGATCTCAAGGAAAGAGTTGTTAAGGAAAAAGCTGATCTAGGAATAGCTACTGATGGAGATGGCGACAGAATATTTTTTATAGATGATCTTGGAAGAACTATAGAACCTGCAATTATTAGAGGCATTTTATCTAAAATATATCTTAAGGAGTCTCCAGGATCAAAAATTTGTTATGATGCTAGACCTGGTAGAATAACAATAGATATGATTGAGGAAAATTTTGGAATTCCTATAATGACAAGAATAGGTCATACTTTGATAAAGGATGTTGCTCTAAAAGAAGGGGCTGTTTTTGCTGGAGAATCTTCTGGACATTTTTTTATAAAGAAGGAATATGGTATGTTTGAGATGCCATGCGTTGTTATATTAAAACTACTTGAGGAATTTTCAAAGTCTGGTAAAAAAATATCAGAGTATGTAGAGCCATTGAAAAAATACTATCATTCTGGTGAGATAAACTTTAGAGTTAAAGATAAAGATAAAGTTCTTAGAAATATACAAGAAGCTTTTTCTGACGCAGAAAACATTTATTTTCTTGATGGCATTAGCATTGAATATGATGATTGGTGGATGAATATCAGACCGTCTAATACAGAATCTTTGACTGGCCAAGGATCTTTGGTAAGATTGAACTTAGAGGCTGTCTCTGAAGAAATTATGAAAAAGATGCTAAAAAAAGTAATTTCTATTATAGAGGCTTGATTGCTATTTGGTTAACTATAAAAGCATCAGGGATAATAATCGATAGTAGCTTAGGGGTTTTAATGAATTTCAAATATATTTTATCTATTTTTCTGTTAATATCAATTGTTGTAGTTGCTGGATGTATTGGACAGGAAGAATTTAAAAAGAATCAACCAGCTAATTTTTCTATAAAGTCGCCTGCTAATTGGGAAAATGTTGATAGTGATGTTACTTTAAAATTTTCTTCTGAAAATATAAAATTAATTCAACCAACTGGAAAAAACGTACTTGGTGAAGGGCATTTTCACTTATTCGTAGATAATTCAAGTTATGTAATAGTTTCTGACAACAATTATACTTTTAAGGAATTGAGTCCTGGAGTTCATGTAGTTAAGGTTGAGCTTCATAATAATGACCATTCTTCTACAGGAGTAGAAAGAAGTGTAATGTTTACAGTCTCAGTTGATATAAATTCTGAAATGTCTAAGTCTGATAAGTCTGACATAAGAGATTTTGAAATACTTTCTCCAAGTAACTTTGATAATACTCCTAGTGATGTTACTATAAAATTACTTGCAAAGAATTTTGATGTTGTTCAACCATCTGACAAAAATGGTGATAAACAAGGCCATTTTCATCTATTTTTAGATAACGGAAGTTACATAATGGTTGCAAATATAAACTATACTTTCTACGATCTTAGTCCTGGACAACATATTGTTAGATCAACTCTTCATAATAATGACCATTCATCTTTAGGAGTAGAGAAAAGTGTGGTTTTTGTTGTAATAAAATCAACATTTAATTCAAGTGTTTTGGTTGCTGGAGATAAAGCATATTTAGATCTAAAAGCTGCGTTTGATATAACACCTCCTGGAAAAAACAAAGATGGTGAAGGACATTTCCACCTATTCTTAGACAATCAAACCTATATACCTCTTGCAACTAATAGCTATGTATTTACAAATCTAACTAGTGGCAAGCATACGATTAGAATAACAGCAAATAATAATGATCATACTCCTACAGGAGATGAGAGAATATTAACTTTCAATACACCTGATTTTAACATTAATGTTTCAACAAATCTAACTACAGCCAATGTTCATATAACTCCTATAGATTTTGATATAGTGCAACCTACAGGAACGTTGTACTCTAATAAAGGACATTTAAGACTTTATTTGGATAACAAAAATTATGTTCAATTATATAACAGTACTTATTATGAGTTTACAGGTTTGGTAAGCGGTAAACATATTCTTAAAGTTGTTTTGTATAATAATGATTACTCAGATTCAGGAGTTCAGAAGATCGTAGAGTTTACTACAGCTGATAAACCATTTTTTAATGGATCTACTCTTGTAAGTGGAAGTACTGTTATGCTTAATCTTTATCCTGATTTTAAAGTTGTTCTTCCAGGAAATAATGTAGATGGAGAAGGTCATTTTCACCTATTTTTAGACAATGGAAGTTATATCATGCTTGCGTCTACAAATTACACCTTTTATAATCTTACTTCAGGACAACATACTATAAGGGTAACATCTAACTATAATGATCATTCACAAAGTGGTTTTGAAAGAGCATATTTATTGAATGTTCCTGACTTTACTACACTTGTTACTACAGATGGTTATTCAAAATCAGCTACTATAAAGCTAATGGTAACAAATTTTGAAATAGTTGCTCCAAAAAATACTTTGGAATCTAATAAAGGTCATTTCCATTTTTTCCTTGATAACGGAACGTACATTCCTATTGCATCAACTACATACATATTCAACAATCTTACAAGCGGAACGCATACGTTAAGAATAACAATGAATAACAATGACCATACTTATACTGAAATAGAAAAGACTATTGTGTTTACAGTATAATTGTGTTAGTTTTTCTAGAATATTAATATTTCTCTCTCAGCACGTTAAATTTAGAGTTCTAATTCACTCTGAAAAATTATTCAAAACACGCTTCTTTTGAATTTTCTTTTTAGATTCTAATTTAGGCGCAATTATCTTCAGTTCTTCATCATCTATTATTGATGATATTTTACTTTCGTCTATTTCATATGGAAGAGAGAATGATCTATGCATTGTTTTTGAATATGAGCTCTTTGAATATATATTTTTCACGCTTTCTATCTTCTCTTTACTCTTTTTTGCAATTATTTCTACTGATGTTTTAGATATTTTTGCACTTATCTCTTTTTTCTTAAATCCGTATAATTTTGCAATTATGTAAAGTTCTTTACCAGTATCAGACATTTCTACATGTATTTCTGGTTCAATTTGTGGTATATTAAATGTTATTTCAATTGGTTTTAACAAGTCTTCAAATCTAATCTGTTTTCTTTTCTTCTTAGGTTCTTCCTCCCAATAGAATGAATATTCTTTGTTGATCTTCATAATTATCATATACCTCTAAATCTTTAATACTTTTCTCTAATCCCACTCATCTATCTCATTTAATATACGTTTTATTAAATTATGTATTTCATATGATTTTATGTTTCCATGACCTGGTAATACATGAGATGGATTTAGTTTGGATATTTTATTTAGAGTTTTTATCATCTCTTTCTTGTCTCCTGTAGGAAAATCATATCTACCACAAGTATTTTCAAATAATGTATCTCCTGTTATTAACGTTTTACTATCTTCTTCGTAAATACATATAGATCCTGAGGTATGTCCTGGTGTATGTAATATTTTTAATGAAAGATGCTCGGTTTTTATTGTTTCATTGTTTTTCAGTAATTTGTCGACTTTTATAGACTTTAACTTTTTACGAAATATTCTATCTACAGTAGCATCTGTACAATTCTCTACAGCATAAGCATCATTTTCATACATCATTATTTCAGCTTTAAGCCAGTTTTTGAAAGATAAACTTCCTCCTACATGATCATAATGACAATGTGTATTTATTATTGATTTTATTTTTGATATGTCATAAGAAGTTGCTATCTTATTTTTAATTTCCTCAAAGTTCTCTCCTGTTCCAGTATCTACTATAATTTCATTATCTATTATATAGATGTTGGAGTCGTAACCTTTGCCTTTAATAAGAGTTATGTAATCTGAAGGACATTTGTTTAACATAATATTAATGTCCTTCATATATACAAAAACATTACTAAATCATAAGTTTTTGTATATTGTAGCATCTTCAGCACCTTTTATAGAAAACTCTAAAACTTCTCTTGAGTTAAGTCTATGAGCGTTTGCTGTATAGAATTCCCCATCTTTTTCTAGTATTATAATATTCCCTTTAGCAGCTATCACAGTTCCTTCTATTGTAGTTCCGACATCAATCACAAGATTCTTGGGCTCTTTCTTTACTCTATTAAGTCTGTAGTATTTTCTAAAATCATATATTTCTGTGTTTATCATAACATAATTGTTTTCTTTTAATCTGCTTAATGCGTCCTTAACTTTTATAATTACATTATTTGGATCACCAAAAATATTTTTTTCTTTGACCTCTCCATAAATTCTATCTTCACAATAAAGCAACTGTTTAATTTTTTGTTCTATTAACCTTACTTCTTTTCCATCTTTTATTCTAGAAAATTTTATTCCAAGTTCTGCTCCTTGTTCTATCATCCGCTCAAAAAATCTATGTTCTTGAGATATTCCTACTTTTAGCAATGAATTAAATGTTGTAAAATACATATAAAATGTAGATTCTTTACAGTTATTTCTGTTTTTTTCGTTTATACAAATACCTACACATTCTATACATTTGTAATATTGGTCAAGTTCTTTACAAGAATCACAGATAGTACCCTTTACTAATATCTGAGAATTAGGACATACAGTTTTTTTACTTCCTGTAAAATATCCTGCACATGTTTTCTCTCCTACAGTTATTTTTATGTATTTATCAAATAGTTGATGAAATTTTATCTTTCCCTCATCTGATGTTATTAGATTAGGATTCCATGATCCATTACCTTTCCATTTATATCCAGTTATCTGCATCTTTTTTCACCATAAAAATAGAGGAAATCCAATCCTTTATAGAATCCAATACACTTTTTTCATTAGTTTTACTTTTGTTTTCAAAAATATTTCCTGTAATCTTGTTTGTAGATGATTTAGATATGTTATCAAAGGAACTATTAATCTCTTCACCTATTACCTGTGTTTTATTATTTATCACAATTTTTATATCAGATATTATATCTTCTTTTCTTTCGTTTATCAACATTCTCAGTTTTATTTTATAAGTACCTTGAACATCATCATCTATTTTATTTTCTAAATATATTGTTTCTGTTGAATTAGGAATTATTTTAATGGTCTTTTTATTTGCGTCCCAAGATTTCAACCACTTACCATTAAACCCTTTTGATAATAATTTATTCCCATAATATACATATGAATATACTGTTATATTCAAAGATTTATTTTCTGTATTGTTTACTGTTAGTGTTGTGTTAAAAGAATCTCCTATATACACTATTTTTGGAAAATTGAATATAGGATCGTCATGCAGGTCTTTACTATCTTCTTCACAATCAGCTCCATTTATCAATATTGGTATTTCTAGGGTTTTATCAAGACCCTCTATTACAAGAGTATATTTACCATCTTGCAAATTATTTTTACAAGGGTCTTTTAGGTTTAAACTAACTTTAAATGTGTTGTTTGAAAATTTTGTATTGATATTTATGGATACTATGTTACTTACTTTTTCTTTTCCAGTTATGTATAAATGAACTGCATACTTTGATGTATCTCCTCTGTATATGTTTATAGGTAAGGTCACTTCAGAATACCATGATATATTTCTCTCTAGGTATTCTATATTAATATAACTTCTAGTTTCCTTATCAGGTTCTTTTAATCCCTTTATTGCTATCATCTTCTCAGCATAATTATTTGAGATATTTGTGTCACATTGGGCTGATAAATTTGTCTTTATTATATAAACTTCAAGACCTTTTCCATTTGATGTCCAAGATCTAGAAAAAGTTTTTGAACAAACTGTTGATGAAGATGTGTTTATAGTATCTTTTACTACCTTTCCATTTGTATCTTCTATCCAATATAAAAATGAAAAATTGTTTTCTGTATTGCAAATAGCATTTTTTACATATATTTCATACTCTACTTGATCTGTATTATATATATTTTTTGATATTATTTCTGGATAAAAATCGCATATTGTATTATTTGTGTAATTTACTATAGGTATTGTAGAATTTATTGTGCTATTAATTGTATTATTTGCAGTTGTGTTGTTATTTGTATTTTTAGTAGTATTCTCAATTGCGTTAATAGGACAAAGGTTTTTTAGACCAGGAGATTTTTGACATAAACTCCAAGATCCATTCCATGACCATGATTCATTAGAACTTGATGAATTATATAAAAAACTATTTGATGAAGATGAATTGGATATGAACACTACATCTCCATTATCATTAAGACCGTTTCCTATAGTAGAATCATCTACATAGAAATATGTTATCGATGAATTAGTTATCTTGGATATATTTGTACTTCTTCCTATTATTATGAAATATGTTGAATTTGTTGTTAAGTTGCAGTTTGTTATGTTGTAGCAAGTTATCTGATCTGTAGAATAATTATCAGATATGTTCCACATGCTTAAGTCAATATAATCATCTGGATTATATATTTCTACCCATTCATCTCCTTTTGCCATAACTTCGTTTATGGTTAATGCATTTATTGGTGTCAAAAGAATAGCAAATGTTAAAAGAGCTATAATGTATTTCATTAGTAGTATTTTATTCTCTTTGTAGATAAATGTTTCAAATCTTCTTACAAGAAACTATTTTACCAGTTATGACAAATTTTACTGGCAAGAATTTCTCAACCACCCAAATATTTGTCTTTGTGTGGTTTGTTAATTTAGGTACTGATATCTTACTTTCTTTACATGTTTCTATGCTAGATATTGCCATAAATGGCAGAAGTTGATCTTCTAGATATTCGTCTATCGCAGCATTGCTTTTTAGCTGTTCTATTAAAAAAGTGGAAGCTTCTTTACCTATTAATTCTGCTTTTTTTCCTCTTTCTCCTAAGCTGTCTGATCCTAGATAACTATGTTCTGTCTTTGCATATAGATCTATAGCAGATCCAGTGCATATAGTGTTTACATACTTAATTTCAATTACAGGCTTTATTTTAAGTTTTTCATAAAATGTTTTCTCAGCAGCTTCTTTCTGACGTTCTGCTACTTTAGCTACCTTTAGATCTAATGATGAATGCGACACTCCATGTATTGATAAAAGCTTCCCTTTTTCAGTTAATCTAATAGGCTTTATGTTAGAAGATTCTATAGTCACTTTTACGCTTGCACCACCTTTTGGATAATATCCATATTTTTTAATGTCTATAGAAATCTTGTAACCAAATTTATCTAAAATAGGTATCAGAACATTTTTAATGTAGTTTAGTGGAGCAGACCACTTACCAGAAGTTGCACCACCTTCTATTTCTATCTCAATTTTTCCCTTTGTTTTTACACATGCTATAAATATGCTTTGAAGAAGTAATCCTACAGATCCGGCAGTTGGGATGGTTATTTTTATACTCTCTTTCTCTAGCTTATTTGGATGGAATTCTACAACAGTGCTTCCTATTTCAACTCCTTTTGTTTTAGCGTTGTATAGTTCTGCTACCGCATTTATACTCTCTATATGTTGAGTACGTAATCCTGGGTTGATTCGTTTCGCACGAATATTTGTTATTTTACAGGGTTTTCCTGTTAGAGCTGAAAAAGCTATGGCTGTACGAATTATACTTCCACCACCTTCTAAGTAAGATCCATCTATTTCTATCATAAGAGAAGTAATTATCCAGTGTTTTTAATGCTTCTTTTTTGCTTCTTTATTTAGATTTTTGTTGTATATTTCTAAAAGATCTTTTACTATATCATCGTACTTCTGTCCTTTATGACCAATTTTTGTTAGAAGTTCTTTTGTTTCCCTACGTATGGCTATTGTTGTATTTTCAGACATTTTATCATCTATATCTATTATAATACTTATAGAATTTATAATTAATATATTCTATAAAGTATATATAGTAGTATCTATTTATATGTTTTCTAAACAAGTATTATTGTGATCTAATGCCACAGATATATTTCAAGGAAAAATTGAAGAGAATAAAGTTATCAGACTTCTTAAGAGATTATAAGAAAGGTGAGAGGAATTTTAGCGGACATGATTTTCAAGAGTTTGATTTTTCAAATTTAGATTTAAGAGGAGCTGATTTTTCTAATTGCAATCTAAAATTTACTGGATGGAAAGATGCTAACTTACAAGGATGTGATTTTTCTGGATCTGATATGGAGTGGTCTAGTTTTGAAAGGGCTGATATAAAAGGCTGTAAATTTGTTGGTGCAAATATTGCTAAGAGTATAATTAACAAGGCTATTGTAGATGAAAACACTGATATGACTAGAACAGATTTAAGTTGGACGTTGGCGTTTGATGTTAATTGGGGAATGGTTAAGAGTAAGGGAGCTCAGATAGGTACTATTGCATTTTCTCCTTCAGATATAACAGAGGAAGGAATGAAATTAATACAGGGGGAGATGACTTCTATGAAAAATGTTTCATTTGAAACTAAGTTACTTGTACATTTTTCTGTTGGAAAGACTAGGACACAGTTTAAGAATTTAATAATAAAGGATACTGGATCCATAGGCGCATATGGTAGAGGTGGAAATGAAAGTAGATATGGTTTACAAGTTGGTGGTTATGGATCTGGAAACGCTTCGTATCAAGGAGAAACTGTTTATAGTTCGGAGAGTTCTTCGTATAAATCTAAGAAAATCGCTTATTCTAAATAGTTATATTTCTATGACATCACCGTTTTTAGGTGCATAGGTTTCTATATTAGGGAATTCCCTGGCAACATCTGCTGCAAACGTTTCACAATCATCTCCATGAACACAGATTACTTTTTTTGGATTTATTCGACGGATGATTTCAAATAATTCATCACGGCCTGCATGCGATGAAAGATCGTATTGATGAATTTCACAATGAACTTTGTATTTTTCTTCAGCTTTTTTAAAGAAGCCGGTATCTAGTAATATTCTGCCTGGTGTATCTTCGACCAAGAATCCTACAAATAGAATTTTTGTATTTGGCACGTCTTTTAACTGTCTTAGGTAATATAGCATAGGGCCACCTGACATCATTGCAGCAGTAGCAACTATTATTGGGTATTGTTTTAATACTAGATCTCTTTCTTCTGGAGACTGAACCCATTTTACTATGTTAAGTATTTTCTTCAAACGTTCTGGATCTTTTAGATAGTGTCCGTATTGCATTACTATCTCGCTTGCTGCTTTTGCCATACCATCAAATGCTATCTTATCTGCATATTTTTCTAATATCAAAAGAACTTCTTGCGATCTACCTAAGGCAAATACTGGTACTAATACAGTTTCTTTTGCTGCAAGGGCTTCATCTATTTGCTCCAATATCTTTTTTTCTTCATTATCTCTTCCTGGATGATTTTTTGCTCCATATGTACATTCTGTTATGAGAACATCTACTTTTTTTGGAAGCTTACAACCGTTTAATAAACGAGATCCTTCAAGTTTTATATCGCCTGTGTAAAAGAGTTTCTTTCCAGAAGAGTGTTCTAGTAAAATACCTGCAGAACCAGGTATATGACCTGCATCATACATAGTGCATACAAAATTATCTACTATGACAGATTCTTCATATTCTAAGAGCTTTGCAAATCTATTCATTTTCTTTACTTCATTTTTTCCAAAAGACATTGGGTATTTCTCACGCTTTGCTATTTTGAAAGAATCTTTTATTAGAAGATTTATTGTATCAAGAGTTATTTGGTTTGTAAAGAAAGGAGGATCTTCCTTTTTATACAACAAAGGAATTGATCCACAATGATCTAAATGAGAATGACTTAGAAAAATAGCCGAGATATCTTGAGTGTGTAGCGGGTTGCTTGAGGGACCTTTTCTATTAACCTTTAGACCGTAGTCTAGTATTATGTTTGTTGCATTGTCTATTATAGATATTCCACTACCTCCAACTTCACGACCTGCTCCGAGTATTTCTATTTTCATATAAACACTTTTCTTTACAAAAGAAAAGTCTTTATTATGCCCAAAAGAAAGAATCAGTTCTTAAAGAACTGATTATATTGACTATATTTTTAGAGATAATAAGACCTTTCGTTGTTTGTATCTTATTTTTATTGTTTTAATACAAATATTCTCATGGATATTGAAGAAAAAATTAAGCTTATTGAAAGTGTTGGAGAAGAAGTACTTACGCCTATAGAGCTTAGGGAACTTTTGGAGACTAAGAAGAGGCCGGTTGCTTATGATGGTTTTGAGCCTTCTGGAAATCTTCATATTGCCCAAGGAATTATGCGGGCAATAAATGTAAATAAACTTTTGAAAGCCGACATTCATTTTAAGTTCTGGGTTGCTGACTGGTTTGGTTGGATGAACAATAAAATGGGTGGTGATCTAGGCAAAATAAGAATTGTTGGTGAATATCAAATTGAAGTATGGAAAGCTTGCGGAATGGATCTTTCTAAGATAGAGTTTCTTTGGGCAAAAGATGTTATGGGAGATGATGAATATTGGAAAAAAGTTGTTAATATTGCAAGAAATACAACTGTAAAGAGAATTGTTAGATGTTCTCAGATAATGGGTAGAAATGAATCAGACGATTTAAGTGCTGCACAGATATTTTATCCTGCTATGCAGTGTGCAGATATATTTCATTTAGAAGCCGATATTACTAATTTAGGAATGGATCAGAGAAAGGTAAATGTTCTTGCAAGAGAAGTCGGTCCTAAACTTGGTTGGTGGAAGCCTGTTGTTGTAAGCAATCATATGCTCTTAGGATTGCAACAGCCTTCTCCAAATTTATCAAAAGAAGAAAGACTTTTGCAGATGAAGATGTCTAAATCTAAACCTGATAGTGCTGTATTTATGACTGATAGCAAGGATGAAATAAATAGAAAGATTTCTAAAGCTTATTGTCCTGAAAAGAGTGTGGAGGAAAATCCAATTCTTGAATACTGCAAATATATTATTTTTGAAAGTGTTGGAAGGATTAAGATTGAGAGGGATAAGAAATATGGTGGGGACCTTTACGCTGAGAGCTATTTTGAATTAGAGCAAATTTATGTTGAAGGCAAGATACATCCACTTGATTTAAAGAAAGCAGTTGTTATTGAGATAGACAAGCTTGTTGAGCCTGTTAGAAAGCACTTTGAGAAAAATCAAAAAGCTAAAGAGCTTTTTGAACAGGTAAAGAGTTTTGAAGTTACTAGGTAATTCTATTCAAAATAAATATCTATAAATCTAATTTTCTTTATGGAGATTCTATGGCTAAGAGATTAGGAGAAAAAGAGATATTCAAAACAAAATTGTTTACTATAAAGGATATTGACTTAGAGTTTACTACTGGAAAAAATGCTACGTATCAAATTCTTCATAAGAACAACACAGCTCTTATAGTTCCTGTTACAAAAGAAGGAAAATTTGTTCTGGTAAAAGAATACTATGCTGCTATAGACGAATATGGTTTAAGTTTTCCAAAAGGTCGAATAGAAAAAGGTGAAAATAAATTAGATACTGCAAATAAAGAGCTTCAAGAAGAGATTGGTTATAAAGCAAAAGAACTAAATGAAATAGCTCTGTTTACTATGTCTCCTGGCTATATCACTCAGAAGACTCATGTCTTTATGGCTACAGATCTTAGAGAAAGTAAATTAAAAGGAGACGAAGAGGAAGAACTAGAAATATTAGAAGTTAGTTTTGACGAATTTGAAAAACTTGTAAAAGATGGCAAGATAACTGAAGCAAGAACAATAGCAGCTTTTTATTTGGTTAATAGAATTTTGAAAAATAAAAAATAATTTTTGATGGGATATTTATGGCTGATATGACTGTTGGGATAGATCTTGATTTAACGCTTAGGGATATCAATACTGCTCTTGTTGATGTTTATTTGAGAAAATATCCTGAACACAAAGATAAAGTGGTTCCTATAAGCAATTGGAACGTATATTCTTTTACTCCTTATTTTCCTATTGGTAGAGCAATACAAAACTTTTTTGCAGATAATCCAGATGAAATAAACTCTATTTCAAAACCATTTTATGGAGCAAAGGATTTTATGAAAGAGCTTTCTCAAATAGCTAAGGTTTCTATAGTTACATTTCAAATAAATGACAAATGGAAAGAAGTCAGCTTGAAATGGCTTCAAGAAAATGACATAAGTTTTCATGAAATTATTTTCTTGAAAGATAAGACAAAATTCGAAGGAAAATTTCTTTTGGATGATTGCATTCATACTCTCAAGGCTGTTCGACTAAAAGGTAATTCGACGCCTGTTTGCAGAGACTATCCTTGGAATCAGCAGTGGGATGGGTTGAGAATAAAACATTATGATGAGTTTTTAAATATTGTTAGGAATAATTTAGCATTAGAACAAATCAATAATTAAGGGGTTATAATGGTACAATTGAAAATTGATAAAAAGTTTATTGTGATTTCAGCTATATTGATAATAGCTGCTGGAGCTATTGTAGGAAGCTATTTAATGATTACTGGTAGTGGTGATAATATGATGGTTGAAAAAGGAGATCATGTTAGTGTAGACTATGTAGGTACATTGGAAGATGGAACGCAATTTGATAGTTCTAGTGGAAGAGCACCGCTAGAATTTGATGTTGGAGCTGGCCAGATGATCAAAGGATTTGATGATGGAGTAGTAGGAATGAAGCTAAATGAAACAAAAACCGTTACTATTTCTGCTAAAGATGCGTATGGTGAAGTAGATCCTAGAGCTATTGTTGAAGTTAATCTTTCTGATTTAGCTAAGAACAATGTAACCCCAAAGGTTGGTATGAAACTATATGCACAAGGGCAACAAGTAACTATTGTAAAGGTTGGTAATACTACAGCCACTCTTGATTTTAACCATCCATTAGCTGGTAAAACCTTGATATTCAAGATAACTATGGTTAAAATTGATAAGAAAAAGAAATAGGTCTATTTATTTTGTTGGTATTATAATATTATTAAGGTATTTTCATGGGAGCTTTAGTTTGTAGAGATCATGGAGAACGGTATTCTTTAAATGATGCAATATGGAGATGTGAAAATGGCGGACTTCTTGACATTGACTTCAAGTCAAAATTCCCACGCAATAAAATAAAAAACAGAGATGCAACTATGTGGAGGTATAGAGAAGCTATACCAATCCAGTATGATAGAAATGTTGTTTCTCTAGGAGAAGGATATACACCATTGATCGATGTTGATATAGGAGGTAGAAAAGTTTTGGTAAAACAAGATCATTTATCTCCAACAGGATCTTATAAAGATCGTGGATCGTCTGTTCTAATCAGCAAAGCTAAAGAATTAGGTATTAAAAAAATTGTTGAAGATTCTTCTGGAAATGCAGGTTCTTCAATGGCTGCTTACTGTGCTGTTGCTGGAATAGATTGCGATATTTACGTTCCTGCAGATACAGCTACTGCAAAATTAGCTCAAATACAAATGTATGGAGCAAATCTTCATAAAATACCAGGCAGTAGAGAAGATACTGCAGCAGCAACAATGAAAGCTGCTAGCAAAGATTATTATGCAAGTCATTCTTGGAATCCATTTTTCTTTCAAGGCACAAAAACATGGGCTTTTGAAGTGTGTGAACAATTGGATTGGAAAGCTCCGAATTCTGTTGTTGTTCCTGTTGGAAATGGTACGCTGCTTTTAGGATGTTATATAGGCTTTAGAGAATTGTTAGAAGCAGGGGTTATTTCTAGAATGCCAAAAATTATAGGTGTACAATCAGAAGAGTGTGCACCTTTATACAAAGCTTTTAATGAAGGATTAGATGATTATGCTAAAATAAATAAGAAAGATACTCTTGCTGAGGGAATTGCAATATCAGAGCCAGTTAGAGGACAACAAATATTAGAAGCTGTCAGGGAAAGCAAAGGATGCATAATTTCTGTTAGCGATACTGAGATAAAAAGAGCTTTGATAGGTATGTGCGCAAAAGGATTTTACATAGAGCCTACTTCTGCAGCAACCATTGCTGGCGTTGAGAAATATCTAAGACAATCTGATGATAGTAAAGTAGTTTCTGTGTTTACAGGACATGGATTGAAGACAACTGAGAAAATGCTGAAAATTCTTGATAAATAGTTTTATATAGTTTTAAACCATAATACTATGGTTTATTATGGCTAATGAAAAAATAGAGATATTAAAGCTTTTGATCTCAAAAAAAGAAGAAGATTTTAGTATAAGAAAAATTTCTAAATTAAGAAATATAAATTATAAGTCTGCTTATAATGCTTTAATGGAACTTGCGAAAGAGGGAGTAGTTGATTTGGAAAAAATAGGAAATACAACAATCTGTAAATTTAAGAATGTCTTTAATGAAAATGTTTTTTTGGCTGAATATTTTAGAAGAAAAGATCTTTTCAGAAACAAGGATTTTTTGATAATTCAAAGAAGGCTATCTGAATTAAAATTTCCATTTATTGTCCTGCTTTTTGGATCTCATGCTAAGGGAACTTCAACAAAACACTCTGATATTGACATTCTAACAATTGGAGGGGATAAAAAAGAGATTAAAGCTACTATATCTATGCTTCCAGATGATATTCATTTAACTTCTATAAGTTATGAAGACTTTGTTAGTATGTCAAAAAGCAAAGAATTTACAGTTGTTAGCGAGGCAATAAAAAATAATATAATACTGATAGGTATAGACGAGTACTATAGGTTGATAGAATATGTTAGATAAGAATAGGATTAAGGAAGCAGAAGAAAATGTAAAGTCTTACTTAGATGACGGCTTACTTAAAAGAACAGATTTTAATAAAGAAGTTATAGATATTTTTATAAGAAATTCAAAAGAAAGCTTAAGAGTAGCAGAAGAAGTTGATGCTAAAAACTTATCTGATTTATGGGTTATTGTTTGTTCTTATTATTCAATGTATTATTATGCAAATGCTGTTTTATTGAAAAATAGATATAAAGTAGGAGAGAAAATAGTACATAAGGTAACTTCAGATGCTTTGATTGTATATATAAGAGGAAAATTAAAAGATTCTTTTCTAGAAGAATATGAGGAAACAAAAGAAGAAGCTATGAATCTCGCTGGTATCAGGGCAGATTCTTTGATAGAATCTTTTGAATATGAAAGAAATAAAAGAAGTGTTATTCAGTATAATACAATTGAGATTAAGAAACATTCAAAAGCCACAACATCTTTGGAAAGAGCTAAATTATTTTTAAGAGAAATGGAAAAGCTTATTGTTTAGAGGTAATATTATGTTAGATATTAAACTTATTAGAGAAAATCCTTCTTTAGTTGAAGCAGATTTGAAGAAAAGAGGAGCTGATTCTAAGATTGAGTTATTGAGAGAGCTTATAGTTGCTGATAAAGAGAGGAGAGATGTTATAGGAAAAGTAGAAAATCTAAAAGCTGATAGGAATAAGACTACTAAAAAAGTTGCTGACCTTAAAGCTAAAGGTGAAGACATTAGTCATGAAATGATAAAGGTAAAAGATATTCCAGAACAGATAAAACAATTGGATGATAAGCTTACTAAACTTGATGAACAATGTAAATATATGTTAATGCAACTTCCAAATATTTTACATGAGAGCGTGCCTGTTGGTAAAGATGATTCTCAAAATGTTGAAACAAAAAGATGGGGATTGGTTCCACAATTCAAATTTAGAGCTAAGAATCATTTAGATCTTTTACAAGATTTAGAACTTATAGATTCTGAAAGAGCTGCTAAGATTGCAGGCCATGGATTTTTTTATCTTAAGGATAAGTTAGCTATGCTTGATTATTCTATACAGAGATTTGCTATTGATTTTCTTGTAAAAAGAGGATATACTCTTATACAACCACCTTTTATGATGCAAAAGAAGCCTTATGAGGGAGCTACTGATTTAGGTGCTTTTGCAGATGTTTTGTATAAGATAGATAATGAGGATTTGTATATGATTGCTACATCTGAACATCCTATTGCAGCAATGTTTATGGATGAAACACTAGAGAAGAAAGATTTGCCAATGAAATTCATAGGTATAAGCCCTTGTTTTAGAAAAGAAGTTGGTGCTCATGGAAAATACACAAAAGGATTGTTTAGAATGCACCAATTTCATAAAATCGAACAATTTATATTTTGTTTGCCTGAAAACTCTTGGGGGTTGCATGAGGAGCTTCAGAAAAATTCTGAGGAGCTTTGCGAAGCTTTAGAAATTCCTTATAGGGTTGTAAATGTATGTACAGGAGATATAGGAGACATTGCTGCTAAGAAATATGATATTGAATTTTGGATGAGTGATGGACATTACAGAGAGTTAGGATCAAATAGCAATTGTACTGATTATCAAGCTAGAAGACTTAATATAAAATACAGAGAGATGGAAGGAAGAGCTCCTGAAGGATTTTTGCATACTTTGAATAATACTGCCTTAGCAACAAGTAGGGCAATGGTTGCTATTATAGAACAAAATCAGCAGGAGGATGGATCGATAAAAATACCTAAGGCACTTTGGCAATATACAGGATTTAAGGAAATAATAAAGAAGTGAGTTTATGGAATATATAATTCCTAATAGAAGATTTTTTCTGAGGCTTGATAGGCAAGATTTAGAAGGGCTTCAAGATTATTTATCAGATTTTAATGGAAACTGTCCTGGAAGAATTTATTATACTATTAAAAGTTCTAGCTATTTCACTGTTTGTGTTGTACAATCTTTTGAAGATCATGAATTTACCAGAGTTATGGAAGAGGTTGAAAGAGCATCTAACCTCAAAAGTTAAGAAAGATAGAATGAGTTTGTTTCATAAGTTCATTATAGCACGAAGCATAACTATTTAGAACATATATGCTTCGTGCATATAGTTAGAACAAACGTATTATAATCTAATTAGTTTTGTTCATAACTATAACCTTGAAAAGTAAGAAAATGTATTACAACTTTCTTTACAATAAAGATGCTAGTGTTTTAGTAAAGGTTTAAATTCTTACTTTCCAAATATATACTATGAATAAATCATTTACTTTTGTTACTATAATTCTATTAGCACTTGTTGTAGTAATAAGTGGTTGTGTTGGACAAAGTTCAACTAATAATACAAATGTAAAAAATAATACACAGCCAACTGAACCAGTACTTGAGCCATCTTGTCATAATTATTTCTGGTATGATAACACAAATAAGGATTGTGGAAGTAAGCAATTTTGTGGAGCTTTTATGTATTTAGGACTAAATACTTTTGAATCAAAAGATGAATGCATGAAATCTCTTCAAAATACACAATCTGCTTCAAGTTTTCCTCCATCAACATTAAATCCTCTAGCACCTACACTGCCTCCAACAACTCAGGCAAAAACTGTCATTGCTGATATTAAAAATTTCGCGTTCAGTCCGGTTACATTAACTATAAATAAAGGAGATACTGTAGTATGGACAAATGTTGATGCAGCACCTCATACAGTAACTTCTGACTCTGGAAGTGAACTTACTTCTGACACTTTGAACAAAGGAGATACTTATACTCATACTTTTAATACAGCTGGAACATTTGCATATCACTGTGCTTTCCATTCTGGAATGAAGGCTACAGTTGTAGTTCAGTAGATTAAATTTTTGGGCTTTCTTCAGAATTCTTATTTTGCCCAGTAGATTCTTGTTTTGGCAAAGTTTTTTTCTGCTTCTAGGATGTCTTTTAGGAGCTTTCTCTTGTTTGTGTGTAGTCTTGATAGAATGCGGGCAGCTGTTTCTGGTCCTACTCCATGGCCTGCTAAAGTTACACAACCACGCTTACCGTAAACCATAATCATGTCCGAGCTTCTTCTGATTTCCTGAAATTCTTTTTGTTCTTCTGGAGCCAGCTTCTTTTTCTTTAGCTTCTTTTTAATAATTGCAGCTGCATTTACTTGCATCCTACGTAAACATGCTATAAAACCTGAGCCACATTTTGGACATTCTGGCCTTTCATCCACTTCTTTTACAGGCTTTATGTTTGTATATTCTCCACAATTTACACATACCAAACGAACAACTGTATTTAAGAGACGCTTTCTAAATGCTCTGAATATTTCATCTTCAGGCATATGAGGCTTTAGTATATCTCCATATTGTCGCGAGAGTCCAAGGTTTCCTAGATGAGATATACCAGGTTCTATTACTATTTTAATTTCATTGTTTCTTATTTTTTCCAATATTTCTTTTGATTTTTCTATATCCATTTTTTCAAGAAGAATTTCTCTTAGTGTCTCATTGTAAACTGGAGTACCTGAATAGTGATCTATTATTTTTGTAAGACTTATCTTTTCAAGTTCTGCTGATTTTGATAGAACACCGAAGCGCCTTGCAACATGAAGAAATTTATGCTTGAATAGTTGTGATCTTTCTAATGCTAGTCTAAGTACTTCTTCAATATTTTCTGGCGACTCTAAAACAGATTTTATATATTCTGGAGTTTGTGTTGTTTGGAGAATTATTCTGTAAGGATCTACCTTTACACTTACAGCCATGCCTGATCTTGCTGTCAGTAAAGCTGCCAAGTATCTGCCTATAGAATCGTTTATAAGAGAGCCATTACACGAATGAATCACCACAAATTCTTTTTGATTTTCTATGAGAATTGTATTTTCTGTAGGAACTGTATGTGTTTTTGCATGTTTTTCTATAGTTTCTATCATTTCTTTTGCAGCGTTCGTGTCGGTATAATATTTATCTGATATTTCTTTTGATATATGGTCTTTGTCTTTAGCTTCGCTATGCTTACTTTTCTTAAGCTCAGTTATAATAAGTTTTCTTATTTTTCCAACTTCTTGCGAGATTTCATATGGAACTGGTATAAGCTCTCCTTCCCATGCAGGTATTGCAGATTCTACATCTTCTATAGGTTCTGCTATAACCTTTCTTCCATCTACTTGTATTATCCTCCAAGCTCTTCCTGAGAAAATAAACTTTTCACCTGATCTTCCGTGTTCTGCAACAAAGGCTTCATCTAAATTTCCTACAGGCTCGTTTTGTATTATTGAAAAAACTTTGTATTGTTGAGTGTCTGGTATCATTGTAAGATTTTCAAAATAATACGTAAATGCTTTTTTTCTTTTTCTTATGATGTTTGATACTTTATCTGGGTTTATCCAAATCATATATGTTGCTTCCATGAATTTTAGTAGTTCTAATAATTGTTCTTTTGTAAGATTTCTATAAGGGTATGCACTGCTTACTATTTTGAACAACCTATCTTCTGTTATTTCGTACTCATCAAATATCAGACCTATTATTTGGTTTGTCAACACGTCAAGGGCTTGGTCGTGAATTTTTATCTTTTCTAAATTTCTATTCATCAAACCGTGTGCAACTGCAGCTGCTTCGAAAAGGTCTTCTTCTCCTGATATTATTCTACCTCTGCTTATTTCACCTAATTTATGACCAGATCTTCCGATTCTTTGTATTAACCTAGTTACTTGACGAGGAGAAAGATATTGTAGAACTAGATCAATAGATCCGATATCTATCCCTAGTTCTAAAGAGCTGGTTGCAATAAGAGATTTTAACTCTTGGGATTTGAACTGCTTTTCATGACTTATTCTTTTTTCCTTTGATAGGGAGCCGTGATGTACTCCTTGTTTCAAAGTTTTGTCTATTATTCTTAGTCTGGAAGACAGTACTTCTGCTGTCTCTCTTGTATTTGTAAATACCAAAACTGACTTGTGACTGTTTATTAGTTCTTCTATTTTCTTTACTCTTACATAAGTCCTGGGACCTATTAACAAATTTTCTGCTAATATTATATCTTCTTTTGAAGGCACTGGATTTTCTACAATTACTTCATATTTTTTATTTCCTTCTGCTCTTATTATCTCCACTTCTTTTCCAGATCCTTGTAAAAAAAGAGCTGCTAACTCTGGAGAGCCTATTGTTGCGGACAGACCTATTCTTTGGAATTTTTTTCTAGATTCTTCTGTATCTAAACTCAGGGTTTTTAATTTTTTTTCAGACAAGTCTTTTATAGGGTCGTCAATTCTTTGATTGCATAGTTGTTGAAGACGTTCTAATAGCAAAGAGAGTTGTATACCTCGTTTGCTGCCTACTATTTCGTGTATTTCATCTATTGCTACGTATTTCACGTTTTTTAGATTTTCTCTCATTTTTTTTCCGATCAAAAGAGCTCCTAAACTTTCAGGTGTTGTGACCAAAACATTTGGAGGTCTTTCAACTTGTGCTCTACGCTCTAGTTTGCTTGTGTCTCCATGACGGACGCCTATTTCTAATCCTAATTTATTGCACCACCATACCATTCGTTCTTCCATATCTCTGTTAAGACTTTTTAGCGGTGTTATGTATAGAAAAGAAATTGGTCTGTTATGTTCTGTTATTAGTTTATGTAATATTGGAAAAAAAGCACTTTCAGTTTTTCCCATTCCAGTACTGCTTATAAGAAGAACATTTTTATTTTTAAGTATGGGATTTATTGCAAGTTCTTGTGCTGGTGAAGGATCTAGAAAGCCTTTCTCCTTTATAAGTTTTTTTATTCTATCATCTAAGTTCTTAAAAGACATATAAACCCCTTTCTTTGTAAAGAAAGGTTTTTATTAAGTTCCAAAGAAACTCTTCTTCGAATCTATAATAAACCTCCTAATTACTAAGAAAAATATTAAGCAGTACATCTACTAAGATGTGAAAGATTATTTAACTTAGTTTTTTACATGTACTTTCTTAAATGTTATAAGCCTATAGTTCTTATGGGTAAGAAAAATATTCTTGATATATTGGCTGAATCTAAACGGCTCCCACAAGTTATTATGCCTAAGGATGCAGGTCTTATGGTTGCTTATACTGGAGTTTCTCCTGGTTGGAAAGTCTTGGATGTTGGAACAGGTTCTGGTTGGCTTGCTATGTTTATGGCAAATTTGGTTAGTCCAGGAAAGGTAACAAGCTATGAGAAAAGAAAGGACTTTGCGGATAATGTAAAAGAGCAATTAAAGAAATTCGGAATTATTAATTTGAAAGTTATTAATGAGGATATTTTTACAGCAACTATCAAAGGTAAGTATGATTTGATAACTGTTGATATGAAGGATTCTGAAAAGATTCTTAATAAATTATATGAAGCTCTTAATTTTGGTGGATGGATTGCTACGTATTCTCCGCATATAGAGCAAATGAAAGCTGTAAAAACAGCTATGCTCGCTGTTGGAATGAATGATGTTAAGATAGTTGAAAATATTGTAAGAGACTGGAAGGCAGAAGCTGATTTTACACATCCAATACCATCTGGAATAATGCATACTGGATTTTTGGTTGTTGGAAGGAAGAGGAAGTAATTTATAAAGGTTTAAATGTTATAGTTAATTTCTAATTACTTGAATGTGATTAGAAAACTTAGCATCATTTCCTAAAAAGACAAAAATCTTCTTGGAAATTCAGGTTGAATACTCAACCATGAATTTAAACAAAATGATGCTAATTGTAAAATTCAATGAGTTGAATTTAACATGGTAAAAGTTGAGAAAGGTTGTATATTATTGGCAGACATATCTGGTTATACCAGGTTAGTTACTAGTATATCTTTGGAACATTCTAGGTCTGTAGTTAATATGATATTTAAGAAAATGTACGCAGCAACTGTAAAAGAATATGAAGTAAAGGAAATAGAAGGAGATGCTATATTTGCACTTTCAAATAAAAAAGGTAATGATAAATTATTCAAAGCTACTTTGAAGCAAATTGACAATTATGCAGATGCTTTTTACGGTGTTAGAAGCCAACTGACAAAAAACCCTCCTGATTGCAAGTGTGAGTTTTGTGCACATGTTGATAAAATGAGCATTAAATTTGTAGTGCATTATGGAGAATATACTGTTGATCAGATAGGTCCTATAAAATCTGTTGTTGGAAAAGATGTAGTATTAGCTCACAGACTTTTGAAAAATAGTGTCAAGAGCAAGTCGTATGTTTTACTAACAGAAGATGCTCTAAAGCTTGATAAAAATTATCAAGAAGGAATGAAGGATGCTCATGTTGAAAATGTTGAATATTTCGGAGATGTTAGAGTTGGTGTTAAACTTTTTGATTGGGATAAGCATGGGAAAGGAAAGTTTATAATTGGTGATGAAGAAGGAAAGAAAGGATTTCTGGGCATGTTTTCTAAGGGCTAATTGGTTTAAGAACATTTTCGTTGAATTTGGTTTATGAGTTCTAATATTAGAGAATTGGTTACAGATCTTTACAAAGTACAAGATTCAGAATATTTAAGAAAAGTTTGGAACAAATTTTCTCTTCTATCGCCAGATATGCGATATCTGAATTCTTCTGCTACCAAATCTGCAATAGAGGAGTCTAGAAGAAGATATCCTATAAGCGCTCTTAGAAATTCTCTATTTCCTGATCAGTCTGTTGATCAGGCAAATGAAAGTTTTAGAGAAGCTATCAATAGAGGAGCTGCGGCCTTTTCTGGATTTATGCAACAATACACAGACTCTTCTCTACAAGAGCATTTCTATTTTCCATCAATACAATACCCCCTTGATCTTCATGATTTTATTCTAGAAGCTTATAGACTTATGAAAAAAGGTGCTGAAAAGCAAGATAAAAAATATCTTTTAGATGCATACAAGTTGATAAGAGCTATAGATATTGGATACAGAGTTGTTATGATAGATGACTCGTTTCCTGTATTGTATTCAGAAGAGACTTTTCGACAAGTTACTGAAAGATTGATAGATCTCTTAGGTATTAGAAATCCTGAAAATTTAGATTCTGAAAGATTATCGATGAAATGGGATACATATCCAGGAGTTTTTATTTATTCGTCTAACGAAAATCCTTTTCGTTCACGGATAAAATCTTTAGGATCTATGCTCTTAAAAATGTATAATCAATTACAATTTCCAGATACTATAACAGATTGTATTGGTGTTGAGGTTATTGTTGAAAATGACGAAGACAGAGGAAAACTCTTAGATTATCTAAGAGATGAAACAAGATTTACCCAAGTCTTTGAAAAATTGAAATCAAATAGAGATAAAAAATTAGATGAATCATCAAGTTCTAGTTTTGATGTTGTGAAGTTTGTTTGGCGTATGCCTCTGTTAGTTAAATCCAATGAGTCTAATGGATATTCTCGTAATTATCCTAGGGTTCCTATAGAGTTTCAGATATACACTCGTAGAGGAATAGAAATTAGAGAATCCTCTTCTGATGCAAATCATGAAGAGTACAAGAAGAGACAGTTTATGAAAGTATTTCCAGTTCTATTTCCACAACAGATATATCTGCCTTATTTAGAAGCTAGATTAGTAGTTTAGTGTTTATTCTAGGTCTTTGATTGTGCCCAAGTCTGTACCGTCTAGCAGGAAAACATGTGCTGTTGATCTGTCTAAATGTTTTGCAATAGGGCCTAACAACTCATTTTTATTAACTACAGTAGATCCTGATAATGGATTGAATGCAGGAATTATTATTAATTCTTGTTCTTTGCCTTTAGCTGGATTTTTTCCAGTTATTTTAAGTTTTCCGACCACCCAACATTGCATAACATAATATGCTCCTATACGATCTTTGAATCTTACACTAGGCTGATTATGACCTATTATTATATTAGGTTTTTTTGTTTTGATGTTTCTATGACCGTGTGTTATGAAATAATCCCCTATTACTAATGATTTTACAACTCTAATTTTATTCTCTTTACTTTTAGCTGATTTTGATAAATCAGTCATTTTAACTAATTTTTCAATATGACCGTCATGATTACCTTTAATTATTATAACTTTTTTGAACATTTTTTCTAAAAGTGAGAGAAATTCTGGTATTTCTCTTTCTTCTTGCCAAGATATGCCAGTGACTTTATGCTTTACATCTCCTATCAATACCAAATGTGAGGCTTTTGTCTGTTTTTTCATCTCGCTTATCTTTTTAATAAAATCTTTCACTTGGCTGTAGGCAGATACGCCTTTACGACGCCATTCTGATGTCAGACCTAAATGCAGATCGCCTATGAGTAGATATTTTTCCTTTTTGTTTTCTATGATCATTGCTGGCTGGTTTGTTATGAACATAATATCACATTTTAATTAAATCATTAATATTGTCTGGTAGATGTTCTATGCCTCCAAATTCTTTTACTATTACCGACTTTATCCTTTTCTTTAATTTATCATCTAGAGAATTGTATGTTATTTCTTGCTTGCCTATAGACTCACAATCATCCTCTATTATTATATCTGGTAGAGGTTTCATTCTTCCTATAACATTCTTGTATCTTTCATTTGGTTTTCTATGGTAAACTCTGCCTTTTGGGAATTTGTATTTGTCAAGAATTATTTTGTCTACATTTAACTTTTTTGTTGTTTCGTCTGCTCTTACCAGCTTGGATTTTTTAAGAGCGCTTAGATAAGCTATTTTTACTCCTTGTTTGTTCCAATTACTGAGTTTGTTTGAAGCATTTCCAATAGGTATGTAGTTTTTGTAATCTTTTACCGATGCTTCATTTTGCTTAATTTGTTTTACTATTTCCTTTCTTTGTTTATCTAAAGCTGATTTATGCATCAAAATAGTTCCTTGAAGAAATATCAATATTCTCATAAAGTAATTTGGTGCCTATATTTTAAGTTTGTTGAATGTGGGAATGAATGTGATAATTGGTTATAGATTTAAGCATTCTGAAGAAAATATCTTGATAATAAAATTTAGCTTATAAGTTTTATTATGTGGTGTTCGATATGAGAAAAGGAAATTTTTTGTTTACATCGGAATCTGTTACTGAAGGTCACCCTGATAAAATTTTCTAGTTGCGGCTAGAAATGTCAAAATTATGTGACCAAGTAAGTGATGCTATATTAGATGAATTGCTTAGACAAGATCCTAAATCAAGAGTAGCTGTTGAGACTTTGACTACTACTGGGTTGATTGTTGTGGCAGGAGAAGTTACTACAAGAGGACATGTTGATGTGCAAACAATTGTTAGAAATGTTGTAAGAGACATTGGTTATAATAAACCTGAATATGGATTTGATTCTGACCAATGTTCTGTTCTGGTATCTTTACATGGACAAAGTCCAGATATTTCTCAAGGAGTAAGTGAAGGAGAAGGTTTGCATAAGGAGCAGGGTGCTGGAGATCAAGGACTGATGTTTGGGTATGCTTGTAATGAAACAGAAGAGTTGATGCCATTACCTATTTTGCTAGCACATAAACTAACTGCAAGCTTAGCTGAAGCAAGAAAAAAAGGAGAGATAAGTTGGCTTAGACCTGATGGAAAATCTCAGGTAACTGTAGAATATGAAAATGGAAGACCAAAAAGAGTGGATACGATTGTTATATCTACTCAACATGATCCAAATGTTTCATACGATGAAATAAGAGACATAGTCATCACAAAAATAATTAATCCTATTTGTGCTAAATGGATTGATGCTAAAACAAAGTATTATATAAACCCAACTGGAAAATTTGTTATAGGAGGACCTCCTGGAGATACTGGATTGACTGGAAGAAAAATAATAGTCGATACTTATGGAGGATATGCTTCTCATGGTGGCGGAGCATTTAGTGGAAAAGATCCTTCAAAAGTAGACAGAAGTGCTGCATATATGGCAAGATATATTGCAAAGAATATTGTTGCAGCAGGTTTAGCAGAGGCATGTGAAGTACAATTAGCATATGCTATTGGTGTTGCAGAACCTGTTTCTGTTTACATAAATACATTTGAAACAGGAAAGATTCCTGATGATAAGATTTCTGAACTTGTGAGAAAACATTTTAAAATGAAACCAAAGGAGATTATAGATGAACTAAAATTGCAAAGACCTATTTATAAAAAAACAGCTGCTTATGGACATTTTGGACGTAGCGAGAACGAATTTTATTGGGAAAAAACTGATAAAGCAACTTTGCTAAAAAATGATGCAATAGTTTTGGCTAAGGAGGATTAATATGGATTACAAATCAGCTGGTGTAGATATTGAACTTGGTGATGATGCATCTAGAGTTCTTTATGAAGCTGCTAAATTAACTTGGAAAAATAGAAGAGGAAATTTAGGAGAAGTTGTTGAGATGTTTGAAGATTTTTCTGGATTAAGGGCTATTCATGTTGGTGGTTTGCCTGATGATGCATATATGAATATTGGTTTTGATGGTGTTGGCACAAAAATGGAGCTTGGAGAAAGATTGAATAAACATGATACTGTTGCATATGATCTTTTTGCAATGGTTTGTGATGATGCTGTTGTCAGAGGTGCTGAACCTGTTATAATAGGTTCTATCCTAGATGTTAGAAGCTTATCAGACGAAGGAAGTTCTCATATTGATTCTTTGAAACAGCTTGCAGTTGGTTATGTAAATGCTGCTAAACATGCAAATGTTTCTGTAGTAAATGGAGAGATTGCTGAATTAGGAGCAAGAGTTCATGGATTTGGTTATAATAATTTTAATTATAATTGGGGAGCTGGCGTCGTTTGGTTTGCAAGAAAAAGTAGAATGATTACTGGCTATAAAATTAAAAAAGGTGATAAATTAGTTGGTTTGAAAGAAGATGGCTTTAGATCAAATGGATTATCTTTAGTAAGAGATGTTATGACAAGCGTACATGGTGGAAGGTGGCATGAAGAAAAATACAATGAAAAAAGTTTAGCAGAATTAGCATTACATCCATCTAGAATATATACAGCTGCAATTGTTGAAATGTTTGGAGGATTTTATGGAGAACCAAAGGCAGAAATACATGGAATTGCACATATAACAGGTGGAGGAGTTCCAGGAAAATTGGGAAGAGCTTTGATGCCAACAAATTTAGGCGCTTATATATCTGATCCTTTTCAGCCATGTTATCTAATGTTATATTGCCAGGAAAATGGAAATGTTTCAGATGTAGAGGCTTATAAAACTTGGAACATGGGCCAAGGCATGATTGTTATTACTCCTACTCCAGATGAAGTTATTTCTGTTGGATCTAAATATGGAATTGAACTCAAAGAAATTGGAGAAGTTACAGAACAACCGGGCATAGTTATTAGGAATAGAGGGCTTAATCAGGAAAGACAATATCTTACTTTTTAGGTTAATTATTTTCTTTTGTGTTTTAGGTATTCTGAACGTTTTACTAGAGCTGCGAGGGCAGCAGCAGCTCTGTCTGGTGTTGGATATGTAGGTATGCCGGATTCTTCTAGTATTTTTTTATAGATTTCTGTGAATTCTCCTCCTAAGGAGCATAGGACTACTGGTTTTTTGTATTTCTTTGTATCGCTTATTATTTTTATCATTGTGCTGTCTAGAGTAGAAAGCTGGAATAATACTATCAGAAGAAGGGCATCTATATTCTTGTCTTTTAGACAGGTTTCTATAGCTAGCTTATATCGCTGGGAATCAGCATCTCCTGTTAGGTCTAAAGGATTATTGATAGATATGTAATTTGGAACCGATTTTTTTATTTTTGATTTAGAAGCTTCTGATAATTTTGATAGTTCTAGATGACAGTTTTCAATAGCATCTGCTGCTATTATTCCAAAACCTCCTCCGTTTGTTATTATTTGAACTCTTTTTCCTTTAGGTAGTGATTGTAAATCCAAAGCTTTTGAAAAGTCGAATAATTCATCTATATTTTCTGCTTCTATCACTCCTGTTTGCCTAAATAGAGAGGAATATATTTCTGATTCTCCTGCTAAAGATGCTGTATGTGATTGTACTGCAGCCATGCCTTGTTTTGTCTTTCCAGCTTTTAATACAATCAACGGATGTTTTATTTTTTTAAGAATTTTTATTAAATCTTCTCCTCGTTTAGTCCCTTCTATATACATGGCCAATGTTTTTGTTTGTTTATCATTATTAAGGTAATTTAGGAGATCTATTTCATCTATGTCTATTCTGTTTCCTATAGAGACGAATTTTGACATTTTTATGTGCTCAGAAGCCGCTATATCCATCATAGCAACCCCAAAAGCTCCTGATTGTGATATGAAAGAAATACTACCTTTTTTCGGTCTTTCTTGTCTATGTCTCTTTGTAAATAGTGTATCTAGTCCATTTTCTGCATTGTATATTCCTATGCAATTTGGACCTAGAATTCTTATTTTCTCAAATTTTCTTATTTTCTCCTCGTCTTTTATGTTGCCTATCTCACTGAACCCAGCTGATAATATTATTACTGAATCAATAAATTTCTTTGAGCAATCTTCTATTATTTTTGGTACTGTGTTTGCAGGAGTAATTATTATTGCTAAATCTACTTTTCCCTCTATATCTAATAATGATTTGTAACACTTTTTACCTAAAATAAATTCTGCTTCTGGATTTATTGGATATATCTCTCCTTTGAAGTCTAGAAGCATATTTTCTAACACAATATGCCCTAATTTTCTTGGATCTCTACTAGCTCCTATTACTGCTACGGAGGTTGGATTGAAAAAATTATTCATTCTTATAGTATTTTTTAATTAGAGATAAAGATTATTATTAACAAAAAAATCAATTATTTCATTTTATTGATGAAATTTTGTAAAAAAAATTCTAAATTCGTCAAAAAATCCCAAAACTATATAAATAGGGTAAATCTAATATATGGTATCGGTGATTAAAAATGGCAGCAAAAAAGAAAGCTAAGAAGAAATAAATTAAATAAAAAATAATTTTTATATTTTTTTCTTTTTTTACAAAATTTCTATTTTACAATATAAAACGGGGTGACTAAAAATGGCAGCAGCAAAAAAGAAAGCTAAGAAGAAATAAATTATAAATGAATAAATATTATTTTCTTTTTTATTATTTACTAATTCTGGTTTGTGATTAACTTTTATAGAACTCTAACAAAATAATTATATGATACGAAAAGGCAAGGATTTTTATCATAATCAGTATGAAAAAGCTATGAAACTTCATGCTGATGGAATAAGTGTAAAGAAAATTTCTGAGATGCTTACTTTGTCGTATTCTAGCGTTTATTCTTGGATAAAGGGTAGAGTGCCAGAAGAAGGTCAATTAAAAGGATTTACAGCTTTTTTAGAGAAAAACGGGCCTTCTCCTGTTATTGTTATCAAAGAGCTTTTTCCAAGTCATGATGATCTTTATCAAAATTCTGTAAAAAGAGGGTTTAAGGTTTTTAGGTATAAAACAACCACAAAAAAGCCTTTTGGTTTAGCTGCTACTTGGTATTATTTAGAAGGACAAGAAGATGAATTAAAGAAGCGCGTTTTAGATATGGTTAAGAGATATAAGGAATTGAAAGAGAAGTTTGTTATCAGGTAACTATTTTATAGATAGTTGTACTATAGATTTCCAATTAGATTCTACTTGTTTTTGATCAAATTGATATTTACTTTGTATGTTGTGAATCGACTCTAAAATACCTAATTTAGCTGGTCTAGGACCTAGAATTACTTTTCCAGCTTCTATTTCAAATAAAGGCCATATACCTGATTCTACTAAATCTCCTGCAACTTGAACTGTTAAAGAACGATCATAATCCCATTCTGAAGGACATGGTGCTAGTACTTCTATAAATCTTAATCCTGTCATTGTACTTGCTTTTGTTATTTTCTTAGATAAATCTTCTATGTTATCAAAAGAAGCTGTAGTAGAATAACCTATATTTCCAAGCATTTTTACGAACTTTTGATTTGGACTTCTATTGCAGCATATTACCAATATTGTTGATTTTAATAATGAAGGTAAGAATTGCTCAGCTGTTGCATCATCTATGACAGCTATTGCATTACTCTCTAGAGGATTTTCCATGAAAAAACTGTCATTGAAAAGACTTACATGTTCTTTAAGTGGAGTAGACACTGCTAAAAGATCTTTCTTTACCACATCTCTTAATAATTTCATTGTTAATTGTGAACCGCAACCTACTATCATATTTTATACACCTTATTTCAAATCATCCAAACTCTTTCTAGCTTTTCAGAGGTTTTCAAATGCTGGAATAATTCTAAAACATCTTCTGAAGTTACTGTAGCTCCTATAAAACTTATCATATTCTTATTTAGATCTTTTATTTGTCTGTATAGCATTCCATCTGCTCCTAAAAAGAATTTTGTATCTAATACAGCTATTTTTCTTGTAGTAGACAGTTCTAAATTAGGAAGCGGAGTAAACAAATGGATTCTTATAAGGCCTACCTTTTCTCCTAATCCTCTTAGGGTTTTAACAGCTGATTTTGCATTTGTGCTTATAGATCCATATGTTATAATTATAAAGTCAGCTCCATCTGTCATGTATTTTTCAGATGCTATGAATGAACGCTTAGTACGTTTTTTCCAATTTTCTGATATTGTTTCAATCGTTTTCTGAACGTTTTCAAGAGATCTCTGCATTAGTGCAAGAGATTCTAGATTGTCTGGCAAAACAGATTTTAATAATTTTTCTAATTTGTCTATAGAATATGTTTCTAAAAAGTTTTCAACAGCCTTAGTGCTAAGAATTTCTAGTTGTTCTCTTGTATTTTTCAGCAAGGGGTCTATATGTATCACTATTGGTAGAAGTACTTTTTTATCTTCTGATAGTTTGAACGAACATAAAATATCATCATAAAGTTCTTGAACGGATTCTGGATATAGATTTATAGCATGGTTTACAGGAGTTTTATTTAAGCTTACTAAAACAGAAGGAATTTTCATCAACGCTAAACGCTTTACAGATACAATACTTCCTAAAGCTAAGCTTCTTTTAGCTATAAGTGCATGTCCTATTATAGCGTCTTCTAAAGAGTCTGTTTTGACAAAATTAGCATGTACTCTATTAGCTGCCTTGTAGTCTACTATTAGCTTTACAGATGCTGCTTCTGCTGCTGATACAATTGCTGAATAAGCATTCATTAGTTCTGGCATGTTAATCACATTTCAAATTATAATCTGACGCTCTCCTCTAGTTCATTTCATTCTCACGCGTCTTTTGTCTCTGTTATGGCGCTATGTGTGCACTCTCTTAGACATATTAGACAGCCGTCGCATATGTCATAGTTTATTTTTGGCTTAGCATTAACAACTTCTATTGCTGCTCTTGGACAAAGAGCTATTGAAACGCATGTAGGATCACATTTTTTAGCATCTAAAACTGGTCTAAATACCTTCCATCTTACATCCTTTCCTTCAGGATTTTGTTCTGTCTTAGCTTTTATCTCTGATTCTAATTTCATATAAACCCCTTTCTTTAGCAAAAAAAAAGGTTTTTATTAAGTTCCAAAGAAATCAATCTTCTTTGAAGTTATGATAAAAACCATTCTCATCTTACTGCTTTTAGTCCTTCTTCTGCTGCAAGATAATTTTCTTTTTGTTTTTTCTTCAGTTCTTGTTCAATTGCGCTTTTAATATGTTTTATCTGCAGTTTTGTAAAATATTTTGTAACAGCACCTGCAACTGGTGTGTTGGGAATTCCTTTTCCAGTATTTTTTAGTGCTATTTCTGTAGCATCTAATACATGCAGGTTTTTATGTTTTGCAGCTACTTTTGGCTTTTCCAATGTATTAAGAATAAATATATTTGTTTCTTTCAAATCTTTTATAGAAAAAAGAGAAGAATCTAAAATGATTATAAGGTCTGGGGTTTTTATAGGGCCTTTTTCTATAAGATCTTTATCGATTCTTACATGAGATATCTTTACATTACCATTTTCACAGAAATCGTTGCTATTAAGCCCAGCTAACATACCGGCTTTTGATAATATTCTTCCAAGAGTTTCTACTCCTTGACCTTCGTATCCTGTAATAGTTATCTTCATTCCAACCCCAACTGTATACTATAAAATATATAATAGAGTCAATAGTATACCACTATCTGATAGATAATATAGACTTTGAAAAGTTAAAAGGCTTTAAAATGGCTGGAAACGTGGTGGGAATAAAGTGTGTCTTTAAGTTTGTTTTTGAGAATGTTTTATAGTAATGGACAAAACTAATTAGACTAAAATATGTTGTCCTTACTATATGTCATGACATAATATTATATCAAAATAGTTATGTCAATGACTATAACGTGTTTATCATGGATTCTATGGATATAATTTTAGGAAGTCTTTTAAGAAAACGTAATCCAAGTTATCTGAATATAAGGGTTGATAAAAATGGTGAAAGTGGGTTTGTTCATTATTATGAAGCAGGTGCTGAGCAATACTACAAGACTGTTAGGTTTACAAGTCAACAAGATTTTGTTTTAATTATGCGAGATGAGGCAGATCTTTTATCTACAGTAAGATATGTTGTAATTGGTTCTTCAAAAGCATCTGAAGATTATTTTTCTAGACTTATTGATGCTATTAGAAAAAAGTAAATATATTAAACAGATTTTCTTATAGCTTCTGGCTCTTCAGCAGATGTTGGAGTTACGTGTTTTATGATGACTACGTCGCCTATTGCCTGCACCATTTGAAATGGCACTACTACTCCACGCTTATCTCCTACTAATCCTGACAAGAAAGATCCTTTATCTGTGTCTATAACCATTGATTTTATTCTAAATTTCTCCATATCTAGGTCAATATCACTAACTTTTCCACAAAACATACCTTTTGCTGTGAATACATCTTTCTTTACTAGTTCAGAATAGTTTTTTTGAGTAACTGCCATATTTTATCATCTCTTCCGCTCTCAGCTAGTTCGTTTAAGCTTTCGCGCTCCTCTAGTTCATTTCATTCACACGCCTCGCTTGAACATGCTTTGTTTGGATAATACCTATTGTCTCTGGTAGAATATAAACTTTGTGTAATTTCTCATTTGATTGTTTTCAAAGCTAATTATATTTAATAACTATCTTAACCAAACTTAGGTTATGGACAAGATTGCTAAAATTAAAAAAATGGCTGATAGCGAGGCTTACAGGCTTTTGGAAAAGTATAAAATACCTGTTGCAAAACATATTTTTGTTAAAAAGAGCAAGAATTTTGAAAAAGATATTGAAAAACATGCAAAAGAATACCCTTGTGTTGTTAAGATAGACGGAGATGTTATACATAAGAAAAAAGCTGGGTGTGTAGAGATAATATATAAGCAAGAAGAGCTAAAGAAAAAGATTTCTAGTGTGGTAAAAAATTCTAAGAAGTTTAAAGTAAATGGGGTTATTATTCAGGACTTTGTTACAGGAAAAGAGATTATGGTAGGATGTAAAAGAGATCCCCAGTTTGGTACTATAATTATGTTTGGATCTGGAGGTGTTATGGCAGATGTTATCAAGGATGTAAGTTTTAGAATATTACCTGTAGATGAGAGGGAATTAGAATTTATGATAAAAGAGACAAAAGCGTATCAGGTATTGATGGAAGGCGAGAATGTTGATGAGTTGGCAGATGTTTTGAGAAAAGTATCAAAATTGATGATAGATAATATTGAAATAAAAGAACTTGATATTAATCCATTTTTCCTAGGCCAAAAAAAATGTGCTGGAGATGTAAGGGTTATATTAAGATGATTTTATGAAAAAATATTTTGATAAAAATTATTGGAAATTTCTTATAATTTTGAGTATTTTTTTTATAGCTATGATAATCTCTATAAGTTTTGACATAAACTTTCAGGTAAATAGTGATGGTTTGTTTAAGGCAAAACTAACGTGTTATGATACTGATAATGGATTGAATTTTACAAAAACAGGTTCTGTAAGCATTTTCTATGGAAGAGAGCTTTCTACATCTTATCTTGATGAGTGTAGGGACGGCAAGTTAATAGAATATTATTGTGATGATAGTTTGAAAGATAAGTATGCTGTTATTGTAAAAGATTGCAATTGCCAAGATGCTAGATGTGTTGGATAGCTACAAAGAAAGAGCACCAAATATTTCTTTAACTGTATAAAATTCTCCAAGGTTTGGATTTCCAGTTTTATAGCCTCTGCAAATACCAAGAAGTTTACCATCTTGATCAAAGAGACCTCCACCGCTAGATCCTCCAGATGTCAAAACTTCTGCTATTATCTCATCAGTAAATTTAGAAAGGTCTATTGTTCCATAAGGCTTAAAACTAGTCTCTGTTCTTCTTGATAGGCATGATAATCCAGCTCTTGCTACAGGAAGCCTGTTATGTTTCCATAAATCTATAGCATCTACTGGAAATCCTAAACTTACTGCAACTATAGGGTTTTCTGGAAGATTTTCTGAAAGTTCTACTGGTTCTATAGAATTAAACGGAAAATCAAAAATTATAATATCTCCTACAGGCAAATTAGAGGATTGTGCTATTGGAACAGAGTATTTCATTTCTAGTTCTCCAAGATAAGCTACTCCAGTAGACCAGTAAGCTTTATGACCATCTGGTATTCTATATGCTATTTCTCCTGTTGAATGAGAAGCAGCCACTAAATATTTTCTTTCATTATACCTAACTACTACTCCACCGCCTACATAGGGATTTTTTGAATAAAAATTTCCTGATACAATTACCATTGATCTTCTTGCAGCATCAAGCTTAGTAGTTGGCATTTCTGTGAAATAAGTATTTGTAGCAGAAAGTCCTTTCACTGTTTTAGCAGGTTTTTTATCTGTCATAATGAAGACAATAATAATTCTTCTTCTTTAAATGTTTTCTAAGATGATTTTAAAGATAGATGTTCAAAACAATTATAATAATGCTGAGATAGCCAAGTGGTTTTTTGCTAAAAAAGCAATCCATAAACGGCGCTAGCCTGCTAAGCTAGTTTCCGAAAGGATGCGTGGGTTCGAATCCCACTCTCAGCGCTATGAATCCATTAGAAGTCATAAGTGAACTAAGGCATACAGGACAATTCTTATATGATACGAGATTAAGATTAATGGAAGAAAGGACTCTAGATCTTAGTACAGTAGATGTTTTTTATCAGATGCTTGAAAAGTATTCAGATCCACTGCATTCTTACCAACATACAGATAGATTTAATCCATCTACTAACAAAGACCTACTAAAAGAAGCAAGAGGTATATTAGAAAATCCAACTTATGAAAGTGTTAATTCATTGATCCATAAATTATCTAGTATGATTGATCAATATGCTATAGATACTGGAAACCCTGAAGAGACTTCTGAATCTTTAAGAGTGTTGAGAGATGACTTGTTTAGAAATTAGATTGCTGGTATCAATGTATTAAATCAAGAAATCCAAAATGATAGTATGGCAAGAAAATTTGAAGTTACTCAGTATGCTTTAATATTTAATAAAAAATGTCTATTGCTTCTAAAAGACAATAATATAATAAAAGGAACATGGTGTTTTCCTGGAGGGCATGTTGATTTTGAAAAAGATCCAATAAAGGCTTTAGGAAGAGAACTTAATGAAGAGTTGTCTATGAAATTAACTAAAGCAGATGTTTTCAGTACAGCTATTAAAAAATACCCATCAGGAATATGGAAATATGTTGTTTATTATAAATGTCTTGTTAAAGGAAATTTAAAATTGTCTTCAGAACACAGTGAATATAAATGGACTTCTTTGAAAGACTTGAAGAATATGACATTTAGAGATAACCACGAAAGACAATTGATAACAGGCTTACTAAAGAAGTGATTTTTATGAAAAAAATAACTACTTCTTTCAAATCAAATGAAAAGAAATTTATATTTACTGAAGGAATTGATTACTTTAAAACAAGCAAGAAATCCATATGGGGGAATGGAGATAAATATACTATTAAGCTATTGAAAAAATCTGATATGAAAGGCAAGTGGCTTAACTTGGCTGCTGGTGATGGTAGGTATAATTTAGATCTGTTGAGAAAGGTTGATTCTGTTACTGCTAACGATATTGATGAAAGTGCACTAAGTAAATTATACCACAATACTCCAGAAAAATATAGACCAAATCTTAAGATAAAGTCGTTTGATATAACAAAGAAATTTCCATTTAAGTCTAAAGAATTTGATGGTGTATTTTCTACAGGTAATTTGCATCTTTTTCCAACAAATATATTTAGAAAGATCTTTCTGGAGATGGATAGAGTATTGAAATCAAATGGAAAAGTTTTTATTGATTTTGCAACTGATATAAAAAGAGAGACAATAAACGGAAAACTGATAACATTTGGAAAAGAACCTGGATATAGTTTAGACAATGCAAAAAAACTACTTCCAGATATTTTTAAAAAGTACAAAACAGAAATATACCAATCTTCTGTAGAAGAGGAAAATAAGAAAGGATCACCAGCTTATAAGTTTAGCTGTAATTTTATAATAATGATAGCTCAAAAGAGGTCTTGATATGACTGTTCATATAACATATTTTGTGCACGGAACTACTATTGATAATGAGAATGGCATATCTTCTGGATGGAGTGATGGAGATTTGTCAGAACTGGGTAAAAGACAAAGTATTGAATTAAAAGAACTTCTTAGAGGAAAAATGTTTGATATTGTTTTCACAAGTGATTTGCGAAGAGCTGCAAATACAGCTAATATTGTTTTTGGAAATTCTGTACGCGTAATACACGAGAAAAGATTAAGAGAAATCAATTATGGAGTGTTAAACGGCGCAAGAGAAGAAGAGGTTATTTACGAAGAACATATTTCTACTAAGTTTCCAAATGGAGAATCTCTTAAAGATGTTGAGAAAAGAATGAAAGATTTTTTAGACTATCTGAAAAATAATTATACTGGAAAAAATGTGGCTATTGTAGCTCATAAGGCACCGCAGCTTGCTTTGGATGTTTTACTAAAAAGAATGACATGGAATCAGGCTTTGGAAAATGACTGGCGGTTGAAGAAAGAGTGGAAGCCTGGCTGGAATTACATTTTAAAAGATTAGAAACAATGTGGTTTAATGAGTTTTGAGGACTTTATTCAAACTAATTTTATAACTCCGTTAGGAAATTACTATACTCCTGTTAACACTATTGTATATGGCTTAGTATTTGCATTGGCTGTTTTTGGTGTTTACAAACTTCTTAGAAAGATGAATGTTTATATTGACAGAAATTTTCTTATAGGAATTATTCCGTATGTTGTACTTGGAAGTGTGCTTAGGGTATTAAGAGATGCCAAGCTGTTGGATTATTGGTTTTTTGCTTCTCCGATAATATACATGCTTTTGTTTGTAGTTGCTACAATTACTTTAGTGTTTAGCAAGCAGCTTGAGAAATTTGCTAAAGCTGCAAAGAAAAGATCAGGATTAATAGACTTTTTGTCTGATTATCATAGGATTTGGTGTTTGCTAGGAATAGTTCTTGTGATCGCAGGATTTATTATACTTTCTACAGTTGGCTACAAAAATTATTATGCAAGTGGGCTTATGTTAGGTTTGGCTGCTATTTGGGCAGTTGTTGTTTATCTTGCTTATGAAGCTAATCAAAAGTTTGGTGAAAAACATAAATTCTTAAATGTATTTTCAAAAGAGAATTGTATATTGTTAGGTATACATTTATTTGATGCTTCTACTACATTTGTTGCTGTGAGCTTTTTCCCTTATTATGAACAACATGTTGTGTCTAATTTTGTTATAGGATCTATTCTAGGACCTGCTGGACAGTTCTTACTTAAGATAGTTGTAGTTACAGTTGTATTGTGGGCATTGGACAATTATCTAAAGACAGATAAGAATAGTATTTATATGAGGAATTTTATCAAGATCGCAATATTTATTCTAGGATTTGCACCTGGATTTAGAAATTTCCTAAGGCTAGGATTTGGTGTATAGCAACCCAAATTTTTTTTCTCAGAAGACATAAGCCTTCTGGAAACTCAAGAAGCTTTCGCTTCTTCGAGTCTTTAGAAAAGAAAAATTTACGGTGCTATGAAAAAGAAACTTCTGCTCAGAGTTTTTTAAAAGTCCATCCTTGCATATTGACAACTTCTTTTAAGGTACGTTCGTAGAATTTAGCAGTTTTACCATTTTCAAATGTAATATATGCAGGAAAGCAATAAGGTCTTCGATCTTTTTCTCCTGTTAAAATTCTTGCATATCTTTCCTTGAATTCTGGTAGAGTTTCTCCGATTAATATTCCTAAATGCTCTAAGCCGCTTGGATACATATGTTCAAGTCTTGGTGCTGGAAGTTCTATAACTTCAACTGAATAGTCATTTGATAAAATTAAAGGTCTTCTTAGAACTAATATTGAAATAGCCCTGCCATTAAATTGAGTTTCTACAAACTCTTTACAAAAAGTCTTTAACTTATCGCGTAAATTTTCATATTCTTCATTAGTTGTTGTACGGTAATTTAGATGACTAAGTTGCATACCTTCAATATTAATTGGTATATTTTCTAACCTCGAATTTATATCTAAAAAGAATTCTTGGTAGTTTCCTATTAGTTGTTTAATGCTCATCTTATCACATATATAACTTAAAGAAATTGGTTTCAGGATTTCGGTCTATTATATTATGAGCTTGTTTCATTTCTTCTGGAGTGTAAATATATATTATTTTGAACTTTCCAGAAGTTGTCTGATTTACATTGTCATGCGTGATTTCAATAATATGTACAAGTCCCCAATAAAGCCATTTTCCATCTATGTTTTCAACTAAAAAATTCCTTATTGGTGGGGATTGGTAAATTCTTATTTTAGGTTTGTCTTTGAATTCAAATATTTTGTTTTTAAAATCTTCAGCTCTAAAAGTCTTTGATTTATGTTTTGAATAGTCTAATTCCTTTGGAAATCCTTGGCTTTTGGAAATATTCAATGTATCGTTTACTTCAATAAAACTACCCATAATTTTATTAGTTGATTAATGGATTTAAACTCTTTCTCACTATATTCTCTTTATTAGATGGGCCGGTGGTCTAGCGGTTATTTTAGAAAAAACGTAAATGACACCTGCCTTACATTCAAGTAAGATCTCTTAGAAAATTTTGCTTGACGAGACAGCAGGGAATCGATGGTTCGAATCCGTCTCGGCCCATTTATTATATTTTCTTATATGTTTAGGATTATTGAATCCTATTGTATTTACCCATTTGATAGCGTTGCTACCTGATATATCTATACAGTATTTTTTATAATATTTTGAAGTTCTCTTTTCATATGGGTTAACTTCATATAAACAATGATTTATTCCAAAATTATTTAACATCTTTCCAATACTTTTAATCAGTTTTTCACTTTTTCCATTTATTGATATTGTAGGATAATTTTTCCTTTTTACTGTAAAACAGCCGTCAGAATCCATGATACCTCTTAAAAAAGCTACTTGAAATTTTTTGTTTTCTAAAATCCACTTTGGAACTTTTATAGTGTCTTTTGGAGATTCTTTTACATCTAAAACATCTCTGAAAAAATAAAAAACAGCTTTTGATCTCGGCCGTATTCTTATAGAATTTGTAGCAATTATTGAATCTATTTTCATTTCGTTAAAATTAAATAAACTCTTTTTTCTAGGTATTAAAATACTCTTGAAATATTCTAGATCATCATTAATATGACCAGCATATACAAAGTCGTATTTAATTTCAACCCCTTTTTCATTCTTTCTAGATTTCATGTATCCATCTCCTATGTGAAATCCTACATCTTCTGCTAGTTCTTCTGACAATGCTTTAGGGATCTTTATACCTCTTCTTAAATCATTTCTACTAAATTCAATCTTTGATATATCGAGATTCATATGTAACTAAGGTTTGAAGAACATATAGAAGCCTTCTATAGAGAGCTCAAAAACATGAAAATATATTTCAAAGAATACATGTTAAAACTCAGTTTTAAAAAGAAGGTCTATGGGAAAAATGAAACGCAGTCTTAACATATAAATATCTATGCAAATATTTTGCATAGCTTTATATACTTTAGCTTCTATATATTGATTAATGAAATCGCGATAAATAAAATATAAATGACTATTAAGGTGATTATATGGTAGTTAGAAAAGAACAAGAAAAATATGTTATAGGAAGAGGGTCTTCTCAGCTTATCCTAGATACAGTTCATGATGTTGCTGGTTATTTGAGATCTAGAAATATTGATCAAGCTTTTGCATTAAGAAATTTGTCTGAAGAAGAAGCTAAAGCAATAGCTAAAAGCAATTCAACAGGATATATGGGAAGACTAAGATTTTCTTAAGCTTAATTTTATTTTAAATAATATTTAATTTCTATAGTTATTTAGTGTAAATATGGTGTCTGTACAAGAATCTGCTGAAAAGGGTGATTTTAAGCTACTTTTTATGACAGCTATTATTACTTCTATGGTTTTTGTAGTAGGATTGTTTTGGAATGATGCTATGAAGTCTTTTATAGAGTCTTTTTTGCCTGCTACTGATGCTGTCTCTGCAAAGTTTGCAGCTGCTTTAGTTGTTACTACATTGGCTGGGTTTGGAATATTTCTTATGTACAGGTCTATGAAATTAGCAGAAGTTGCTAAAAAAGAAATTACTACACAGACACTTAGAGTCATGAAAGAGTTTGATAAGAGAAGAAAGGAAATGGAGAAAAGGCAGAAAAAATTAGATAGAATTCTTGAGAGAACTGCTAGAAATATATAGACTAGTAAAGACTGATTTCTAAATGCTCTGTGCGGGATTTGAACCCACGTCACAGCCTATCTTCTATTTCATTGCTATATAGATAGCTCAAAACTTTCACAGAGACAGTAGCATTTTAGTGCCACACGCCTTCGAAAGGGCCGTATCCTTGACCGTGCTAGACGAACAGAGCGTTATAACTTATAGAATAAAGAAAACTTTAAAAGTCGAATTTTCTCAAACCATTTAGATTATCAAAGCCAAAAATCCTATTTGGTTTAGTATGTAAATGAAACCAAGACTAAATATGAAGTTTATAAACATGAATATTGCACCAAAGCCGCCTGATATAATTGCTTGCATAACTGCAGCTGTTATCTGCTTGAATAGAAGAGCTACAATTACAGCTGCTAAGAATCCAAATTGGGCTGGCAAAAATCCAATCATTGCAGCTGCTATTGCTATTGCAACAAAGTTAACGTTTGGGTAAATTGGTATAACATCTTTTGCTGACATGCTCGAAAGTATTGTTATCAAAAGAGGCATTAACAAAAGAGAATAAAAAAATCCAAATATTGGTCCTAGTGCTATACCTGCTATAAGACCTGAAAGCGTAACTAATTCAAATCCTATTGTTCTTATTGTAAGGATATAGTTTGCAATTATCATTGCATCTATCCATAAGAGCAAGTAAACTAGAAATATTAGAGGATTAATTAAGTATGCTAGTATTGATCCAATCACTAATGTTAATACGTAAACTGTAATTTTGTAGCTCATAAATAAACCCCTTTCTTATAAAATTTTTCCTAAAAAGTTTAATCAAAAAACTGAAAGATTTTTCTGCAAAGACATCTCTTATGTTTTTGAGGTCTCAAAGAAACATTTCTTCTTTGAATCTATAATAAAAACCTTTTTGACTAAATTCTTAATACCACCTTTTCAATATGGACGTTCTTTTACTTTTAGATGCTCTTTTTCACCACATCCAGGGCATTTACAGTCGCTAAGAGAAACACTAACATCTGCTTTACATTTTTTGCAATGGCAAGGCACTTCTGTAAATGATCTAAGAAATTTTGGTATAGCAAAGCTAGCCTTTTTTTTCTCTTTTGCTGGTTTACTTGGCAATTCTTCTTTCCCTCTCATAGTCATCGCTAATTTTATAGTTGCTGGAAAGGATAAAAGCTCTAAATGTCAGGTTTTAATATGTTTACTGTTTAGTTATGATATGGCATCAAGATCAAGTGGAACAAAGGCAAGAAACGAAAAACAACAGAAAAGAAAGCCTGAGTGGAATAGAGGGTTTATACAAAATACACCTATTACCAATGCTGAGGTTGTTTGTAAACATTGTTCTTTCAAGACACGGTACCAATTTGTAAGATGCCCTGAGTGCAACAAGACCCAAGAATAATAAATAGCTCAATAACTAATTTCTATTGATGGTCATGCTAGCTAATTTAATAAAAGATCTTGATAATGCAGCAAGCAAGGAAAAAGCTAAATTTCTAGGCAGGTATTTTAAGACAGGAAAAGGAGAATATGGAGAGGGTGATATATTTCTAGGAATTACTGTTCCTGAGCAAAGAAGGATTTGTAAAAGCTATACAAATATTTCTTTAGATGATACACAAAAACTTCTTAATAGCAAAATACATGAGCATAGAGTCTGCGCGTTGTTTGTTCTAATTGATAATTATAACAAAGCAGATATTAGGAAAAAGAAAATAATTGTTGATTTCTATCTTAGAAATACTAAAAACATAAATAATTGGGATTTGGTTGATACATCTGCTCCATATATATTGGGCAAGTGGCTTATTGACAAGGACAGAAAAATACTATACAAACTTGCCAAATCTAAGAACTTATGGGAAAGAAGAATATCTATAATTGCTACATATGAATTTATTAGAGCTGGTCAACTGAAGGACACATTAGCTATATCTGAAATTTTGCTAAAAGATAGGCATGATTTGATACATAAAGCAGTTGGATGGATGTTAAGAGAAGCTGGAAAAAAGAGCTTACAAATGGAAGAAGAATTCTTGAAAAAGCACTATAGAAAAATGCCTAGAACTATGCTAAGATATGCTATAGAGAGATTTCCTGAAGAAAAAAGAAAGTTCTATATGGTGAAATAGAAAAAACTATCTTTCCTTTAGGATCTTATTCTTGTCTTTTAGATATCTTAAGAATAAAGCTATTATCAAAATTCCTATTACAATTGCTACAAAAACTATAGGAAGTATTTTTGATGCAAAATAACCTATAGTAATCAAGGCTATTAATAAAAATATTAATATGAAAACACTTTTCTTTATGAATTGCATAAACAAATATTTGAATTATATATTTAATAAGGGGAAACAAGATATTTGTATGAAACAAAAACCAAAAATAAAAGCAATTATATTAGATATGGATAATACTTTGCTGGATTTCTTTGGATACAAAATGAAAGCTACCAAAGCTGCTTTAAAGGCTATGCAGAAAGCAGGCCTTAAAATAGACAGCAAGAAAGGATATGGGATTCTCTTTTCAATGTATTATAAGTATGGATTTGAGAGTAGACAGATTTTTCAAAAATTCTTGGAAGAGGTAACTGGCAAGGTAGACTATAGATTGATGGCTGCTGCAATGATAGAATACAGGAAAGCAAGGGATTTAGCTCTTACACCTTATCCAGGAATAAAATCTACATTAAAAAAGCTTAGGAAAAAGGGAATTAAGGTTATTATTGTTTCAGATGCGTTGAATCTAAAAGCTTGGCTGCGACTCTATACAGCAGGTCTTGAAAATGAATTTGACGTTGTTATTACAAGCGATATGGCTGGCGGATTTAAGTCTAGTGGCAAGCCATTTAAAATGGCTGTTAAAAAGTTGAAGCTAAAGCCATCTGAAATATTAATGGTTGGAGATTCTCAGTCAAGGGATATAATTCCTGCAAGAAAATTTGGATTTAATACATGTATTGCAATGTATGGAAGAAAACACAAGCCTGAAATGGATGTTCCTAGTTTGAGCAAGTTTAGTGATATTTTAAAATTCGTATAATATACTTTCGTGCTTGCCACGTTTGCTGACGAATTTTAAAAATTCTTGCTTACTAGTCTCGCTTGAATATTTTGAAGTTTGTTTGATTAGTTATGAAGATAAGGACAGTATATTTCAAAGTAGATAATATGAAGAAGGCAGTAAAATTCTGGAAAAGTTTGTTAGGCATAAAATTAAATAAAGAATCTAAAAAATGGTGTGAGTTCAAGATAAAAGATGTTAGATTTGGATTATTGCTTAATGATTTTGGTGATAAATATTCTGGTAGTAATTGTGTTCCAGTCTTTGAGTTTGATGACAACGAGATTCACAAATATATAGAAAAAGCAAAGAAATTAGGTGCAAAAGTAATTGTAGATGGTCTGAAGGATAAAAGTCTTAAAGGTGTAGTGTTTTCAGATCCATTTGGAAATGAATTTGAAATATGTAAGTTTCATGATTAATAAGATCTTTTTCATTAAAAATTAAGGTTTAATCCTTTTTGCCTCAATGCTTTCTTATGGAATATCAAAATATACATCATTTGCTTAATGATGAAGTGCGGAAAAGAGTGCAGGATGTTTTGGATAATAAGAAAGATCCTGTTGATAGATGGGAATATTTTAAGAGAATAGCTTTGGATAACAAGCTAAGTTTTGAGGTACATGAAGCTTTGTATAAACTGGCTTTTTTAGATTGGAATAGCTATATTCCAAAGCCTGTATGGACTCCTACAATACAGGAGATTGCTAGCAGTAATATTGGAAAGATGCTGAAAGAACTAGGATTTTCTGATTATAGAAAATTCCACAAATGGTGTGCTGATAACAGAGAAGATTTTTGGAAGATTATGATTGACACGCTAGGAATAGTTTTTTCTAACCCTTGTGATAAAGTAATGGATGGAACAATTGAAGAGCCTATATGGCTAAAAGGAGCTGAACTAAATATAGTAGATAGTTGTTTCAAGGCTGACAGAAATAAGATAGCTGTTGTTTACAAGAAGAGTGGAAAGATTTATAATGTTAGTTATGGAGAATTGGAAAAACTTGTTAACAGGATTGCAAATTCTCTCGTTAAAATTGGAATGAAAAAAGGCGACATGATAGCAATAGATATGCCAATGACTTATGAATCTGTTGCAATATATCTTGGAATCATTAAGGCTGGTATGAGTGTTGTGTGTATAGCAGATAGTTTTGCTCCTGATGAAATTGCATCTAGAATCAGAATTACAAATGCTAAGATGATTTTTACACAAGACTATAATATTCTTAGGGACAAAAAAGTAAGCATATATAATAAAGTAAAGCTTGCTGAATGTCCTAGAGCTGTTGTATTATCTTATGAGAAAGAGGAAAAAGAATTGTTAAGAATGGAAGATTTGGCATGGAATGATTTTCTTCTTAACTCTGCTGCAAATAACTTTAATTCAAGTCATGATATATTTGAATCTGTTAAAATGAGTCCTGATGATTATTCAACTATATTATTTTCTTCTGGAACTACAGGAGATCCAAAAGCAATACCTTGGACACATACAACTCCTATAAAATGCGCTTCAGATGGTTATCTCCACATAAACATTACAGAAGATACAGTAGCTGCATGGCCAACAAATCTTGGATGGATGATGGGCCCTTGGTTAATTTATTCTACTCTTATTAATAACGCTACAATGGCGTTGTATCCTATTGCTGCAAGTGAAAGAGAATTTTGCGAGTTTGTTCGAGATGCAAAAGTCACAATGCTAGGAGTTGTTCCAAGTTTGGTAAAAGCCTGGAGGGCTAATAAAGCAGCTGAAGGAGTTAACTGGAATTATATTGAGATGTTTGCTTCTACTGGAGAGACTTCTAATGAAAGTGATTATCTTTATTTAATGAGTCTGGCTGGTTACAAACCTGTTATTGAATATTTAGGAGGTACTGAAATTGGAGGAGCTCATATAACAGGAACTGTTGTTCAGTATTCTTCACCAGCAACATTTTCTACAATTGCTCTTGGGCTTGATGCTGTTATACTTGATGAAGAGGGCAATGAAACAAAGCAAGGAGAATTATTTATTAAATCACCTTCAATTGGGTTGTCTACTGTTTTACTAAATAAAGATCATAAGAAAGTTTATTTTGAAGGATGTCCTAATAGCTTTTCTTCACAAAGTCAAAATATTTTAAGAAGACATGGTGATGAAATAGAAATATTGCCAAATGGGTATCTTAGGGCGCATGGAAGAGTAGATGATTGCATGAGTCTAGGAGGAGTAAAGGTAAGCTCTGTTGAAATAGAAAGATGTCTTATGCTTGACAAAAACATAAAAGATATTGCTGCTATTGCTATAGATCCAAAAGAAGGAGGACCAAGCAAGCTTGTTGTATACTGCGTCCTAAGTTCTGATGCACTTTCTTCTAAAGATAGTCAAAATAACTATTCTTCAGAAAAATTTAGTAATAATAGTTATGGTGGCAAACAAAAACTAAAAGAAGATTTACAGATGCTTATACGAAATCATCTTAATCCATTGTTCAAGATATCTGATGTTGTAGTTGTGGAGAGCTTACCCAGAACAGCTTCCAATAAAGTGATGAGAAGAGTTTTAAGAGATAACTATCAAAGTTGATTAAATGACTGACAAAATGAGGGAGGAGTTTGAGGGATTTGTGTATCAAATAGAAAGCTCTATTCATGCTGGAAACAATATTTTTGTCAATGATATTAACAAGATAGTTATTGCTGGTATTGGAGGAAGCTCATGGCCTGGTAATATATTAAAGACATTGCTTCCCAAGATTGATATTTTTCTAAGTAGAACATACACTATTCCTGATTATTGTAATGAACAAACACTTGTTTTTGTTGTCTCATATTCTGGAAATACAGAAGAGGCTTTGTATAGCTTGAATGATGCTCTAAGTAAGCGATGTAAAGTTGTTTGTATATCTTCTGGAGGAAAACTGGAAGAGATATCTGTTCAAAAAAATCTTCCTTATATAAAAATCCAGCCTGGTCTAGAGCCTAGAAATTCAACTGGATATATAGCTGTTTCCATGTTATCTGTTCTTATAAAAAATAATATTGCTGTTGATATTGATCTTCTAAGTGCTGTAAATGACCTAAAAACTAATGATATAGAATCCATTGGCAGAAGAATTGCAGCAAAGCTTGTAGGGAAAATACCTCTTATATACAGTTCTGAAAAACTTCTAATTCTCTCATATGCATGGAAAATAAAGATGAATGAGAACAGTAAAATCCATGCTTTTTTCAATGTCTTTCCAGAGCTAAATCATAATGAAATTACAGGGTATACTCATCAATTAGGAAATTTTTATACCATAATATTATCTGATAGAGACGATCATCAGAGAATAAAGAAGAGGTATTTTATTACAAAACAAATTATAGAGGATAAAGGCGGACAATGTGATATTATAGAGACTGTTGGTAGTAGTTTATTTTCAAGAATATTATGTACTCTTCACATAGGAGACTGGGTAAGTTATTATCTTGCAAAAGAATATGGCTTTGATCCAAAGCCAGTTGATATAATAGAAGATCTAAAGAAGAAATTAGATGAGTAAATTTTAATTGTCAAATAGTATACATATTTAACATATTTACAATAAATTTATTGTATGTTATCTTTTTTAGAAAAAGCTGGATTTGAAAAAAGTCTTAGAGATCCTGATTTTTTCAGGCAATTTACAAGACCTGCATTATATGTACTTTATGGAGATCCTGAAAGAATACATGAAGAAGCTATAAGAGCAATGAATGAGTATGCTAGTTCTATATCTAGACCAGATTATCCATCTTTAAATATTTCTATAAAAGGAGTTCCTATTTTTCCATTTGGAACAGCTGCTGGATTTGACAAAAATGCAGATGCTTTGTATCCTCTTTCAAGAATATTTGGCTTTCAAGAAACAGGCACTATAGTTGTAAATCCAAGAGAAGGAAATCCAAGACCTAGAGTAGCTGTTGATAATGCTAATGAAGATTTATTCAATGCTCAAGGATTTCCTAGCAAAGGACTTGATTATGCTGAAGAAAATCTTATAAAATATAGAGGTATTGGAGGTATTGGAGTAATAGACCTGTTGTGCAATTAACTGCTAAAACACCCAAATCTATTTCTCATAGAGAATCGTAATCTGTTTATGTTAAC